>ERZ772964.343-NODE-343-length-21812-cov-11.1177_pt1 | contig 21812 bp, 15 predicted proteins | sample MGYA00580675_ERZ772964 | MGnify/ENA primary metagenome ERZ772964 (study PRJEB29015, sample SAMEA2737941) | human oral metagenome | biome: human oral; feature: human-associated habitat; material: dental | place: China | collected 2139 ... | reverse complement strand
CCGCGTCGCGCGGCGCCCCGGGGCGGATGGACTCGACTCCGATCACCCAACTATCCAGCTATCTAGAAATTTTTCTAGAACTGATGAGAGTGACGTACAGGCACCTGCCGCGCCGCCGCCGGCGGGGGCGCGCCGGTCACGGGCCGGATCGGGACGAGCGCTCCGGTCCGCGTCCCCACGACCGCCTCGTCCGCTTGTCCGGGGTCGGATCCCCGGGGGTGGAGGACCTCGGGGACGGACGTTCCCGGGGACTCCCGGTCGGGCGGTCTCGCGCGTAGGGTTGTCCCATCGGCGCCACGTACCATCGGCGCCACGTAGACGTCGGCTCCACCGGCGGAGCCGGATCTCACCCAGCACGGAGGTCGACATGAACATGAATCAGCAGCAGCGAGAGCGCATGGGCAGCGGTCGGGGCTTCATCGCGGCACTCGACCAGTCGGGCGGCTCCACGCCCAAGGCGCTGCGCCTCTACGGCATCGACGAGAGCGCGTGGAGCACCGAGGAGCAGATGTTCGACCTGGTGCACCGGATGCGCACCAGGATCATGACGAGCCCCTCGTTCACGAGCGAGCACGTCCTCGCCGCGATCCTCTTCGAGCGCACGATGGACAGCACCGTCGAGTCCGTCCCGACGGCCCGCTTCCTGTGGGAGCGCAAGGGCATCGTGCCGATCCTCAAGGTGGACAAGGGCCTTGTGGACGAGGCCGACGGCGTGCGGCTCATGAAGCCGATACCCGCCCTCGACGAGCTGCTCGACCGGGCGGTGGCATGCGGCGTCTTCGGCACGAAGATGCGCTCGGTGATCGCCGGCTGCAACGAGGCCGGCATCAGGGCCATCGCCGCCCAGCAGTTCCGGATCGCCCAGCAGATCCTGGCCAAGGGGCTGGTGCCCATCATCGAGCCCGAGGCCGACATCCACGCTGCGGACCGCGAGGCCTCCGAGCGGATCCTCCACGACGAGCTGAGGGCCGGCCTTGACGAGCTGCCCGAGGACCGGCAGGTGATGTTCAAGCTGTCCATCCCCGTCGAGGACGATCTCTACGCCGACCTCATCGCCGATCCGCGCGTCCTGCGCGTCGTCGCGCTGTCCGGCGGCTACACCCGCCAGGAGGCCTGCGAGCGCCTGGCCCGCAACAGGGGGATGATCGCCAGCTTCTCGCGCGCCCTGACCGAGGGGCTGTCGGTGAATGACACCCCCGAGGAGTTCGACGCGAAGCTCGGGGCGTCCATCGAGCAGATCGCGGCGGCCTCGGCCACCTGATCCGCTCCGGGCGCCGCAGCGGGCAGACGGTTCCCGGGGCCTCGTGGCCCGGGAACCGTCTGCCCGTGACAGCCGATGCATCCTCCTGCCCGTGACCGCAGGGTCCCGGGCAAAGGGGTCACAGGGCGCTCTGCTTCTGCCAGCCGTCCCAGTCGTAGGTCCAGCAGCCGATGCCGTCGCCGGGCTGGAAGGCGAGGTAGGCGCCGCCGGGCGTCGTGCCGTTGAAGACGACGGGGTCGCCGATGTGGGTGACGCCCATGAGCCATGCCGCGTCGTCCGGGCTGAGGTTCGTGCAGCCGTGGCTCGTGGGAGCGACGCCCTGGGAGCCGACGGACCAGCTGGCCGAGTGGAGGAATTCGCCGCTCCAGGTGATGCGCTGGCAGTTCGGCACCTCGGTCTTGTAGCCCTCCGCCGAGTCCGCCGGGACGCCGTAGGTGGACGAGTCCATGGTGAAGGTGTCGTACTTCTGCATGATCACCTTGGTGCCGCTGTAGGTCTCGTGCCCCACCTTGCCGGTGCTCACCGGGCAGGTGCGCAGCAGCGAGCCGTCCTGGTAGACGTCCATGTGCTGGGAACCGAGGTCGCAGACCAGCTCGACCTTCGTGCCCGCGATGGAGATCGAGTAGTTCGTGTCGTCGGCCAGGTACTGCTGGTCTCCGACCTTGACGCCGGCGAAGGCCAGATGGACGTCGACGGTGGTGCCGGGGGCCCAGTAGTCCTTCGGGCGCCACATGAGGATGCGGTCCTCGACCCAGCCCCACGAGCCGGGCTGCTCGGGGGTGACGGTGACGCTGGCCTGCTTCTCGATGGCCGCTCGGTGCTCGGGCAGGTCGATCGTGTCGGAGAACTGGACGTAGACCGGCATGGCCACGCCGAGATCGCTCTGGGAGTAGACGGGCTCGTAGACGAGGGTTTCGACGGAGGCGGTGGTGATCTTCTGGGTGAGGGTCGTCTCCTGGTTCTGAAGGGTCATGACGTCGACGGAGACCGTGTACTCGGTGCCGGGCCAGAAGGCGCGGTCGGGTTTCCAGGTGGTGTCGTCGAGCGTTCCGGTGAAGGCGACCCCGTCCGGGCCGGTCGCCTTGACCGAGACGGCGGAGCCGTTGGCGACGGTGACGGTGAGCGTGTCATCGGGCAGGACGGCGTCGGTGCCGTGCGCGCTGGTGACTGTGACGGTGGGGGACTCGGTGCCCGTGGGTGTGCTGCTGCCCTTCGCCGAACCGTTCTGAGAGGGGTCGGCCGAGCCGCCGGCGCACGCCGCCAGGCCGAGCGCACCGGCTCCTGCGGCCGCTGCGGCGATGACTCCGCGACGGGTGAGACGCGGATCAGTGTGCTGGGTGGTGGGCATCCAAACTCCGAATCGATGGTTCTCCCGAGCCCGCCGGCGCTGCGGCTGTGCGGCACGGTCGCATCCCGGAACGACCCGGGCGCACTGCCAATGATGATAACCCGCCGACATGTCAGCAGGGCCCCGTTTCGAGAGCGCTTATTGAATGTTCACCCAAGGGGTGAATTCCACGCCCCGGGAGGGGGTATTTCTCAGCAAAAATTCAGCATGTTTTAATGAAACACGAGTGCTTCGCTCCGGGTTCTGCGGTGCATCCGCGGTGCATTCGATGCGCCCTGGCGACGCGTTCCGGTCCTGCACGTTCGGGGAGGGCGCTGCCCGAGGAGGCGGATCAGGGGCGTGATCCTCGACGCCGGGAGGGAACCGGGGCGCCGTGCCGCCCGGGGCGCGGGGGAGCTGCCGTACCGGGGCGACCACGCCTCACCCCGGCGCGGTCCGGGGCACGGGGTCGGTGCGCAGGCCGGTCCTGCACGTTCAGGACGATGGCAGCGGACGCGGCACCCAGCGCGTCCCGGCGGGCTCGGTGCGGGCCGCCCCCGAAGTGAGTGCGGCGATCGTTCCGACGGCACGGTCGGCGGCGTCCGCGGGGCAGGCGATGTGCACGACCGGGCCGGCCGGATCGTCCCAGCTGGTGCCCATGACGTCGAGACCGCCGGCGCGCAGGACCGCCTCGAGGCGGCCCGCGTCGGCCGGGGGCAGGTGGGCGTCGAGGAGGGCGCAGCGCTCATGGAGCAGCATCGGGACCAGGCGCAGGGCCTGTGCGACGGTCCCCCCGTAGGCGCGGGCCAGGCCCCCGGCGCCGAGCTCGACCCCGCCGAAGTAGCGCACGACGACGGCCAGCACGTTCGACAGATCGGCCCGCCCGGTGGCGGTGACGTGGCTCGTGAGGGCCTGCATGATCGGGACGCCGGCGGTCCCGGCGGGCTCGCCGTCGTCACTGGAATGGGCGCTGTCGCGTCCCGGGCCGAGCAGCTGGGCGCTGCAGTGGTGCCGTGCGTCGTGGAACTCGTGGCGCAGCTCGCCCAGACGGGCGCGCGCCTGCTCGTCGTCGGCCACGGGGAACAGGCAGGCGATGAACCGCGAGCGCCGGATCTCGACCTCGTGGCGGCTGGGGCCGACGGGCGAGACGTAACGGTCTGCGGGCATGGGCCCATCCTGCCATCGACGTGAGGCCGGCATGCGGTTAGCGTGGTGTCATGAACGAGATGACTCCCCTTCTCGCCGGGCGATGGAGCCCGCGAGGTTTCGACCGGACGCATGTGGTGGGCTCCGGGCAGATCGAGTGCATGCTGCAGGCCGCGCGCTGGGCTCCGTCGGCCATGAACCGCCAGCCGTGGGCCTTCGTCGTGGGACGCCGCGGGGACCGGGTCCACGAGCGCCTCGAGGGGCTGGCCCGGGGCCTCTCCGACTGGGCGCTCGGCGCGTCCGCGCTCGTCCTGGCCGCCTACCGCACCGAGGGCGACGAGCCCGACTACGCCCTCCACGACCTGGGCGGAGCGGTGGCGCACATGAGCGTCCAGGCCGAGGCCATGGGGCTGCACGTGCGCCAGTTCGCCGGCTACGACCACGAGGGGGCCCGTACCGCGTTCGGCATCGACCCGCCGTGGACGCCCGTCGTCATGCTCGCGGTGGGCATTCCGGGGCCGGGGACGAGCCCGGCCGGGCGCGAGCGCAAGCCCATCGGCGAGCTCACGCCCTGGCAGTGACCGGCGGGCGCACCACGATGACGAGGCCGGCGGGTCCCGGGGAACGGTCTCCTGAAGGGCCTGCCGCGCGGACCGGTCAGATGTCGTACTGGTACAGGTTGTAGGCGTTCATGAGGTTGATCACCTTCTGCGCGTAGTTCGGGTCGGTCGCGTAACCGGCCCGCGCCACCTCGCGGATGAACCGGTCGGGGTCGTCCGTGTGGGCGAAGGCGCCCCCGTAGCGGCTGTTGTGCGTGAGGAAGTAACCGTGGTCGAGGAACGAGTCCGTCCGCGAGCCGTAGATGCGGAAGCTGCTCGAGATGATCTGGTACGACGAGTGGAGGTACTCGCCGCTGCCCATGTTGATGCAGCCGCTCTGGTAGGGGCTCGAGGTGCTGCACTTGATGCCGAAGTAGTTGTTGTACCGGCTCGACAGGGTGCTGCCGCCCCAGCCCGATTCGAGGATCGACTGGCCGAGCGCCACCGAGACGGGCACGCCGTACTGCTGCGACTCGGCGACTGCCGCAGGCAGGGCCTGCCGCAGGTAGTCCTGCTGGGTCGGGGTCAGCCCCGAGGAGTTCATCGTGATGGTCTCCGTCCTGCTCCCGTTCGCGGTCCAGATGATCGCGCCGCCCTCGAACATCTGGTACGAGCCCGTGCCCGTCGCGATCTCGTCCGATGTGGGATAACCGAGCGGGCCCTGCTCCCAGTTCTGGGACGCCCACCTCTCGCCGATGGCGCCGTGCGTGGCGTGCGCCCCGGTGGCGGACGTCCAGTGTATGGACCCGTCCTGGTAGGTCTGGTAGCAGCCGCCGTTGCGGAGTCCGCAGATCTCGTTGGTGGTGGGGTAGCCGAGGGGCCCGTTCTCCCAGCCGGTCGCCCGCCACTCGTCGCGGATGGCGCCGCGGGTGGCGTGGGCGCCGCTGCCCGGCGACCAGTGGATCTGCCCGTTCTGGAAGTTCTGGTAGCAGCCGCCGTTGCGGAGTCCGCAGATCTCGTCGGTGGTGGGGTAGCCGAGGGGCCCGTTCTCCCAGCCGGTGCGGCCCCATTCGTCGCGGATGGCGCCGTGGAGCGCGTGGGCGCCGGTGGTGGACGTCCAGTTGATGGAGCCGTTCTGGAAGTTCTGGTAGCAGCCGCCGTTGCGGAGTCCGCAGATCTCGTCGGTGGTGGGGTAGCCGAGGGGCCCGTTCTCCCAGCCGGTGCGGCCCCATTCGTCGCGGATGGCGCCGTGGAGCGCGTGGGCGCCGGTGGTGGACGTCCAGTTGATGGAGCCGTTCTCGAAGTTCTGGTAGCAGCCGCCGTTGCGGAGTCCGCAGACCTCGTCGGTGGTGGGGTAGCCGAGGGGCCCGTTCTCCCAGCCGGTCGCCCGCCACTCGTCGCGGATGGCGCCGCGGGTGGCGTGGGCGCCGCTGCCCGGCGACCAGTGGACCTGCCCGTTCTGGAAGTTCTGGTAGCAGCCGCCGTTGCGGAGTCCGCAGACCTCGTCCGAGGTCGGCAGCCCGAGGTAACCGTGCTCGTAGCCCAGGGACACGTACTCGTTGCCGATGCCGCCGCGGACCGTGTGCACCGCTCCGTCGGGCGAGGCGAGGATCGAGCCGTGCGCGAAGTTCGTCTGGCGCCCGCCCCGGACGGGGTGCTCCATCTCGTGGACGACGCCGTAGGTGCCGGACTCGCCGCCTGCGGCCCGCCACGTGTCGTAGATGGTCGAGTAGGTCTTGCCGTTGACGCGCGCCGCGACGGCGTTGCGTATCTCGGCCATGCGGTTCGTCACGTTCGTGCCCGGGCACTCGGTGCTCATGACGTCGCCGTGGCGGAAGATGACGTTGATCGTCCGGCCTCCGAGGGTCACGGTGCCGAGCGGGTTGAGGTAGTTGTTGGCGATCTTCCAGGCGATGACGTCCTCGAGCGAGGTGAGCATGGGGCCGGAGGGCTGCGCCGTGTTCGAGTTCATCATGAGGCTGATGCCGACGGTCTCCCAGTTCCAGGTGGTGGCGTGCGCGCCGTGCACGGGGAAGGTGGCGCCGCCGCCCTTGCCCTCGAAGACCTGGCCGTACTTGTCGACGAGGAAGTTGTAGCCGATGTCGCACCAGCCCAGCGTCACCTCGTGGTAGTATTGGATGCCGCGCACGATGGACGCGGACTGGCCGGCCGAGTAGTCGTTGCTGCCGGCCGTGTGGTGCACCGCGACGGCCCTGATCGTGTCGGAGTTCGCCTCGCAGCCGTCCTGGGCGATGGCGCCCCACCGGCTGCGGGTGATCATGGTCGGCTGGGGCACGGAGCCGTTCGCCGCGAGCGGTCGGGCGGCCGTCGCGGGACCGTTCACCGCGGCGGCGGTCGTCGCGGTGGTCGGATCGGAGCCGCGGGCCGGCGAGTCGATGAGCACCGCCCGCATGCCCTCGGCGGTGCCGCCGGGCCTGCTGGTTGCCTGCACCTCGACGGCGGTGGAGTCCTCGACGTAGATGACGCCGGTGGCCCGCTGCTCGGACTCCTCCTCGTCGGGGGTGACGTCGTACCACTCGCTCCAGCCGGAGGCCGTGAGGGTGCGCACGTGCACGCCGAGGTCCTCGCCGCTCAGGGCCGTCCACGTCACCCCGACCATGGAGAAGCTGCCGGCCTCGTCGGTCCGGATGTCCTCGAGGACGGTGGTGCCGTCGGCGGCGGTGGGCGCGCCGGTCGCAGGGGCCGAGGGGGTCTCGGACGACGGGGCGGGGGCCCGGCCGGCGGTGGCGTCGGACGACGGGGCGGAGGACGGGGCCTGGTCCGCCGGGGCCGACGCGGAGGGGACGGCCGCGGCGCTGCTCTCCGCGCTCCCGTCCGGGGCCTCGCCGGCCCGGCCGGAGACCGTGATCTCGTCCGAGGGGTTCTCGACGGTCGTCGAGGTGACCTGGCCCGCGCTGTTCGTTGCGGTGACGACGGCCTGCGCCGTCTCGATGTTCTCGAGCGGCTCGGAGCCCCCGGCCGGGGCCTCGCCGGCCCGGCCGGAGACGTCCTCGGCCGTGCCCGCGGGGCCGTTCGGCGCAGAACTCGGGGATGGATCCTGATCGGCGGGCCCCGCCGTGGGATCGGCCGATGCCAGTGGTGCCGCCATCATGGTGAGGGCGGCGAGGGCCGCGAGGGACGCCGCCCACCCGTGCCGCAGAGTTGTCCTGCCCGACATGTGACTCCTTGCTCGTGCTTCGTGGAAGGATGCCCTGCCGGGGGTGGTGCCGGGCCACGGGTCATCACAGTCGATGTTCCGGGCGCACGCAAGGCGGGAGCCCCAACCCTCAGGCGGGGGTCAAGACACCCGCCGGGTCGAGATCGGGGAGGACGGGCGGCCGCCGCCGGCGTCGGGCGTTCTCAGGCGCAGGCGGTGATGCGGTAGAGGACGGCGTGGCCCTCCCGGGCGACGACCTCGAAGCCGGGGCTGGTCGCCAGCGAGTCGAACCCCGGGTAGCCGACCCGGAAGTTCGTCTGGCTGACCTCGCGCGGGCCGAAGTCGAGCGCGTAGTCGACGTCGAGGTCCTCGAGGGCCCGGCAGACCTGCGGGTCGGAGGCGGCCTCGTCGAGGTGCTCGTTGATCGTCCGCACATCGGGGGTCGCGGTGTAGTAGAGGTGCGTCGTCGTCGTGCGGACGCCCTCCAGGGCGTAGGCCATGGAGGAGCCGTTGTAGGGGACGGTCGCGACGCCGGCTCCGGCCGGGAGGTCGTCGTGGAGTTCGCCGAGGAGCCGGTACTCCTCGTCGTCGACGAGATCCCCGAACCCCAGCGTGTACCTCGTGGCGGACCACCCCACGCTGCTGCGCACCGCGCCGGTGAGCTGGGTGGTGAGCATGAGCAGTGCGGCCGACAGGATCGCCGCGACGACCTCGAGCAGCGGCCGTTCCCGGGTGCGCAGGAGCCGGGCGAGCCACTGGCCCGCGGTGGTGAGGCCGACCACGGCGAGGGGGAGGGCCGTGACCGGCAGCGCCGACGCGAGGCGGTGCGGATCGCTGTACCAGCCGCCGACGAGCGCGGTGCGCAGAGGGCTCTTCGGGCAGCCCGAGATGAGCATCCAGAAGACGATCATGCAGCAGTGCGAGGCGAGCATCCACACGCCGTGCCGGGTGCGCACGACGTGGACGGCGCCGGCGAGCACGGCGGCGGCGAGCACCCACGCGGGGTGGTCCTTCATCGGGTTGAGGGCGAGCGCCTCGCCGAGCGCCTGGCCCGTGTTCTGCACGGGGTCCCAGGCGTCCTGGTCCATCCACGGCCGCAGGACCCGCCACGCCGTGGCGGCCATGAGGACGGCGAGCCCGAGGACCGCCAGCGCCCTCCGGCCCCGGCGGGCCCCGGCCGTGCCGCGGGTGCGCCGGGCGAGGGGGACGGCCCAGACGGCCAGCGTCGGGACGAGGACGAGGCAGTAGGTGAGGAAGGAGTTCGGGTGGGCCAGGGCGGCGCCCCCGACCACGAGGACCAGGGCCGGCAGCAGGCGCCCGACGGGCGCGTCGGGGCCGTGGTCGAGTCGGAGCAGTTCGATGGTGAGGGCGATGGCGGAGGGCAGCAGCGCCAGACCGAGGGTGTTGGGGTACAGCACCCCGAAACCGACGGGGTCGTAGGGGAAGCTCGGGAAGGCGCTCACCGCGAAGCCGATCGCGACGACGGCCAGCGGGCCGGGGGCCGCCACGCGCGTCGCGAGGTGGAAGCAGCCGGCGCCCCACACGAGGGAGCAGACGACCACGACCATCGCGCCGGTGCCCGCCGTCACGACGGTGGAGCGCATGAGCATGAGGGCCAGCGACACCGTGTCGTGCCAGGCCAGCGGGTAGAACCGGGCCGGTCCGTCGCCGGCCGTCATGGCCATGGTCAGGCTGGAGCCGTCGCCGTGGTCGAGGATCCAGCGCACCGCGTTGAGGTGGTAGAGGTTGTCGAAGGTCTGCGAGAAGCTCGTCGTGCTCCCGATGATGACGATCGCATTGTGCACGAGCAGGCCGATCCCGCCTGCGACCGAGGCCGCCCACCAGCACCGGGCGGGCACTGCGCGTCTCCGGGCGCCGTCCTGCGCGGGCACTGCTGCGGGACGCCCGGCCCCGCCGTCCTCGGACGCCCCCCGCCCGACGAGGCGGGCCAGCAGGGCCGCCGCGAGCGCGAGCACCGCCGTCAGGACGAGCACCGGCAGCGGGCCCCACCGCAGGCCGAGTCGTGGGGCCAGGATCGCCGCCCCGGCGATCGTGAGCACCGACACGGCCGGCGCGGCGCAGAGCGCCGTGACACGGCCCAGCCGCAGGCACCTGATGACCACGTACCCGGGGGCGAACAGCAGGGCCGCCACGACGAGCGCGAGGACGCTGAACTGCGGCCACCCCATGGCCACCACCTCCACGGTCCACGGCGAGACACGGACGCCCGCACAGTACCCGAACGCGTCCCGGGTCCGAACGCGTCCCGGACCCGAACGCGGCTGCTCACGGGGCGGGGCCGCGCGCGGTATAGGATGCGGCTCACCGTCAGGATGCACCACGACGGAGCGGCCCGGGCGTCCGACGACCGCCCGCCCGCCGGTGTGCCGGCGATGGAGCGTGGGAGAGGACATGAGCTGATGCTGAGAAGGCTCGTCATCATGCCCGCGTGGAATGAGCAGGAGGCCATCGGCGGCACCCTGCGCGAGCTGCGCCTGAGGGCGCCGCAGTACGACGTGCTCGTCGTCAACGACGGCTCCACGGACCGCACCTCCCGGGTCGCCCGGGAGGCCGGTGCGACCGTGCTCGACCTGCCCTGCAACATGGGCGTCGGCGGCGCCATGCGCGCCGGCTTCGAGTACGCGCGGGCCAACGGCTACGACCAGGTGATCCAGGTCGACGCCGACGGGCAGCACGACCCGAAGGACATCGACGCCGTCTTCTCCGGCCTCGAGCGGGCCGACATCTCCATCGGCGCCCGTTTCGCCGACAAGGGGGACTACACGGTGCACGGTCCCCGCCGCTGGGCGATGGCGATGCTCGCGTGCGCGATCTCGCGCCTGGCCGGTACCCGCCTGACCGATGTGACGAGCGGCTTCCGGGCCGCGGACCGCACCGCCATCGAGCAGTACTGCCGCTACTACCCGGCCGAGTACCTCGGCGACACCGTCGATTCGCTCGTCATGGCCGTGCGCTGCGGCTGCTCGGTCGTGCAGGTCCCGGTCGAGATGCGCCCGCGCCAGGCCGGTGTCCCCTCCCAGAACCCGTGGCGGGCCGCGGCGTACCTGGGGCGCAGCGTCTTCGCCCTGCTCGTCTCGATGACGAGGCGCCCCCTCCCCCCGGAGGTCCGGTGAGATGGGCCCGCGCGCAACGGTCCCCTCCTCGCCCTGGCCCTGGTGACCGTCGTCCTGGTGTGAGGCTCCTCGGGTCACGACGCCTCGGCGGACGTCGCCGGCGACGAGGACGCCTGACGGGAGCCGGCCCCTCGGGGACGGGGACGCCCCCGGGCCCACCGGCCCCGCGCCGCCCTCAGCCGGCCCGGCGCACGCCGACGAGGTGGATCGCCGCCCCGGCCAGCGGACCGGTGAACAGGGCGATGCACACCCGCACCGGGAGCGCGAACGGCAGGTGGAGCAGCAGGGTCGACACGAGCGCGGCCGACAGCCAGCCGGCGCTGAACCACGCATGGGCGTTCGCCGCCACCGTCGCCGTGCCCGTCAGCGTGATGACGGCCAGCGGCACGGCGGCGATCGTCAGCCCGGCGAAGGTGGTGCCGGTGGCGATGAGCGAGGGGTCGTAGAGCACGCGCAGCACCCACGGCCCGACGAGGAGCATGAGCACCGCGCAGAGGCCGCCGAGCGCCGTCACGAGCGCCACGGGCCTGGCGAGGGCCCGCAGAAGGCCGTCGCGCCGGGTGAGGAAGGCCGTGATGGCCACGCCCTGGAAGGCCTGGAGCGGGATCATGATCGGCGAGCGGGTGAGCGAGATCGCCGTGATCGTGCCGGCCAGCAGACCCGCGTCCTCGTGCGGGGCGGTGAGCTTGATGATCGTCGGGAAGGCCGTGATGAGGATGGCCGTCGAGGTCGACGAGACCATCGACAGGAGGCAGTTCCGGACGAAGCGCCCCCAGCCGACATCGGCGTGCGCGCCCAGGACGCGCCGGCCCCTGCGGGTGGGGACGAGCAGCACCACCCAGGCCAGGCTGGCGAGCACGCAGGCGGCCTCGGTGCCGAGCAGACCCGTGCCGGCGAGGGCCGCCGCCACGACGAGCCCGAGGCGGGCCGCCGCGTCGAGGATCATGAGCCAGGAGAAGCTCGGCCAGTCGTTGAGCCCGGACGCCGCGCCGAGCCCGGTCTGGTGGAGGCCGTAGAGCACCAGCCCGGCGGCGACGAGCCAGACGACGTGCGGCATCGAGTCCGGCACGAGGCGCGGGCCCCACCACGGGCCGGCGAGGGCGACCAGCGCCGCGGTGGCCGTCGAGAGCACCAGGGCCGCCAGGAGCACCGGCACCCCGGAGTCGGCGGCGCGCCCGGGCCCGTGGGAGTTCACGGCCCGGGTCGTCTCGTTCTGCAGGCCGTTGACCACGCCGTAGACGCCGAACAGCAGCGACCAGAAGACGATGAACGAGGCGTAGGGGCCGGCGTCCCCGTCCCCCACGAGGCTGCGGGCGGCGATGATCGTGATGAGCAGGGTGGAGACGGCGGCCGAGCCGGACGCCACCAGGATGCCGAGCGTGCGGCCCCTGCTCAGACCGATGCCGCGGCGGGCGGGCTGGGCGGGACCTGTGGGCACGGATGGAATCGTAGTGGCTGCGGACCGTCCCGGCGGCGTCCCCTCAGGCCGGTGGGGGCTCCCACCACTCCCGGTTGGCCCGGTACCAGTCGATCGTCTCCGCGAGCCCCGCGTCGAAGTCGCGGTGGACGGGCTCCCAGCCCAGTTCGGCACGCAGCGTCGTCGCGTCGAGGCCGTAGCGCAGGTCGTGGCCGGGCCGGTCGGGCACGTGGTCGACCTCGTCGGGGCCGTGGCCCATGAGGGCGAGGATGCGTCCGAGCACGTCCCGGTTCGACAGCCGGCAGTCGGCGCCGATGAGGTAGGTCTCGCCGATGCGCCCCGACTCGAGGATGCGCAGCACCGCCGCGTTGTGGTCGTCGACGTGGATCCAGTCGCGCACATTGCGCCCGTCGCCGTACAGCCGGGGCCTGCGCCCGGTGAGCAGGCGCGTGACCGCGTTGGGGATGAACTTCTCGACGTGCTGGCGCGGTCCGTAGTTGTTCGAGCAGTTGCTGATGGTGGCCCGGATCCCGAAGCTGCGCACCCAGGCGCGCACGAGCAGGTCGGAGCCGGCCTTGCTCGACGAGTAGGGGCTCGACGGCCGGTAGGGGCTCTCGGGGGTGAAGAGCTCGTCGCTGTCGAGCGGCAGGTCGCCGTAGACCTCGTCGGTGGAGATGTGGTGGTAGCGCACGTCGTGGGCGCGGACGGCCTCGAGCAGGCTGAAGGTGCCCACGAGGTTCGTGCGGACGAAGGGCCCGGGGTCGGCCAGGGAGTTGTCGTTGTGCGACTCGGCGGCGAAGTGCACGACCGCGTCGGCCCGGGCCACGAGCGCGTCGACGAGCCCGCGGTCGCAGACGTCGCCGACGACGAGCTCGACGCGGTCCTCGGGGAGCCCGGCCAGCGAGGCGGGGTCGCCCGCGTAGGTGAGCCTGTCGAGCACCGTCACCGTGTGGTCGGTGCGCTCCAGTGCCCGGTGGACGAAGTTCGACCCGATGAAGCCGGCGCCGCCGGTCACGAGCAGATGAGTCATGGCCCGCTCCTCCGGGGCCCCTACCGGCCCCCGGCGCCGGCCCGGGCCTCGGCCTGCGCGTCGTCCGGGAAGACCCAGGCGCGGTAGGTGACGTAGCGGAAGACGGTGGCCAGCGCCTGACCGATGAGGGTGCCGGAGATGTTGTCGGACAGCCAGCTGTGCAGGCCGAGGACGTAGCGTGAGAAGCCGAGGCAGAGCTCCTGGAGGCCCATGGCGATGACGTTGAGCACGACGAACGCGAGCAGTCGGGCGCCGGTGACCCGCGACTTGCGGGAGTTGAAGGTCCAGACCTTGTTCCCGATGTAGGTGAAGACCGAGGCCACCGCGATGGCGATGAGCTTGGCGACCAGCGGCTGGTCGAACATCGGGCCGTGGTGGCCCGGCCACGGCCGCGCATAGGTGAGCAGGTTGAAGGTGAGGTAGTCGATGACGAATGCCACGCCGCCCACCGCGAGGAACTGCAGCCCGGCGACGAGGTGCTCCTGCAGGGGGCTCCGGGCCGGGTCCCGCTCGGCGGGCCGGGACTGGTCGAGGGAGGTCACCCGCCCACTGTACGTGGCCCGTCCCGGAGCCCGCGGATGTCTGCGCGATGCGCGGCACGGCATGCGGGTGGGGGACACCCCCCTCAGGGTACGATCATCGCGTGAACGACACGGTGAAGCGCCCGGCGGCCGCCTTCGAGAACATCGAGGACCTGCGCATCGCGGCCATCGTCCCCTGCTACGACGAGGAGGCGGCCATCGCCAAGGTCGTCGCCGATCTGCGCGCGGCCGTGCCCCCGATGGAGATCTACGTCTACGACAACAACTCCGACGACAACACCTCGGCCGTCGCGGAGGCCGCCGGGGCGGTCGTCCGCTTCGAGGAGCGCAAGGGCAAGGGCAACGTCGTGCGCCGCGCCTTCGCCGACATCGACGCCGACGTCTACGTCATGATCGACGGCGACGACACCTACGACACCGCGGACCTGCCGGCCATGATCGGGCTGCTGCTCAAGGGCCCCTACGACCATGTGCTCGGCTGCCGCCAGGACGACGCCGAGGACTCCAAGTACCGTCCCGGCCACGCCGCCGGCAACCGGATGTTCAACCGCTTCGTCTCGTGGATCTTCGGTGAGCGGGTCACCGACATGCTCTCGGGCTACCGCGTCTTCTCGCGGCGCTTCGTGAAGAGCTTCCCGGCCACCTCGCGCGAGTTCGAGATCGAGACCGAGCTCACCGTGCACAACATGAGCCTGCGCGTGCCGAACGCCGAGCACCCCTGCGGCTTCCGCGACCGCGCCGAGGGCACCGAGTCCAAGCTCAACACCTTCAGCGACGGCTTCAAGATCCTGCACCTCATCATCAGCCTGGTCCGCCACGAGCGCCCCGTGTTCTTCTACGGCATCTGGTCGGCCCTGTGCGTCCTCGTCGGCCTGCTCGTCGGCGTCCCCGTCATCGCCGAGTTCAGCCGCACCCACCTCGTGCCGAAGCTCCCGTCGGCGCTGCTGGCCACGGGCCTCGTCCTCATCGGCGTCGTCCTGTGGATGCTCGGCCAGATCCTCGAGGGCATCAGGCGGAACCGCCACGAGGAGGCGCGGTTGGTGTACCTGCAGTACCCGGCCCCGCGCTGAGCCCCCGTCCGCGGCCGCCGCGCCGGGGGACCGGAAGGCCCCGCGCCCGGCGTCCCGGACCCGAGCGGTCTCAGCCCTGGCAGGCGGTGATCCGGTACAGGCTGTTCCCCCGGCCGTCGCTCAGCACGAGCTCGAAGCCCGGCGTGCTCTCGTCGACGGTCAGGCCGGACCAGTTGCCCTCGTCGACGCCGATGAACGGCAGGCCCGGCGCCTGCGTCCCGTTGAGCGCGTTGCGGTCCATGACGAGCGCGTACTCGATGTCGTACGTGCGCAGGACCTCGCACGTCGCCGGCGAGTCGGCCGCCCTGTTCAGGTCGTGGCGCACCGTGTCGATGTCGCTCGTGGGCTGCCCGATCCAGTTCGCGTCGTAGTCCCTGAAGAAGACATTCACGTGGAAGAGGGAGTAGGCGTAGGCCGAGCCGTCGTAGGGGTAGTTCGCGACGCCGGTCCCCTGTGGGACGACCTGCGAGACGCGTTCGAGGAACGCGTACTCGTCGTCCTGGAGCCCCGTCTGCTGGCTCGGGACCGACTCCCCGCGCAGCAGCGCGCGCTGGGAGGTGAGCCCCCCGCCCGCGCACGTGAGGCCCGCGACGAGCACCACGGCGACCGCCTCCAGCCCCATGCCCGCCTGCGGCAGCCGGGACGACAGGGAGCGCGCCCGTGCGCACAGCCATGCGATCCCCAGGCACGCGAGGGGGACGGCCATGATGGGCGAGGCGGCGAGCAGCCGGTTGCTGTCGTGGTACCAGAACCCGGTGAGGACGTCTCGGAAGGTGCTCGTGGTGCTGCTCGTCAGGACGTAGAGGACGCCCACGAGGCCCCACGAGGCGACGAGCCAGTGCAGGCGCCGGTGCAGGGCCCGGACGATCCCCGCGAACACCAGGGCGCAGAGCACGTACTGCGCGGGCCCCCGGTCGTTCACCCCGAATGCCGCGTAGACCCCGATCGCCTGCGCGTCCGTCTGGAAGGGAGGCCACTCGAAGCTGACGGTGCGGTGCAGGGCGGGCCTCGTGTAGAGGAAGCGCCAGACGGCGGCGATGCACAGGACGAGGGCGACGCTGATGGCCGTCGGCAGGACCAGGCCCCTCCGCTCGCGGACGTCCGCCCCGGACCACCGGAAGATCTGCTGGACGAGGAGGGGCAGCGCGATGACGACGATGGTGAACGCCGAGTTCGGCTGGGCCAGCCCGATCCCGACGAGCCCGACGAGCAGGACGACGACCATCGTGAGGTGCTCGCGGGGAGGGACGCGCAGCCGCGTCAGATGGCCCGCGAACAGGCCGATGAAGGACGGCAGCAGCGCGTACGAGAGGAAGTTCGAATAGAGGACGCCGTAGACGACGAAGTGGTAGGGGAAGGCGGCGAACAGTCCGCTGAGGCCGAGGGAGAGCAGTACCCAGCGGCCCCGGTGGCCGAGGAGCTCGCAGCTGAGGCCGAGGATGGCGAGCGGCCACACGAGCACGAGGATCGTCGTGCAGCTGGCGGCCACGGCGACCGGGATCGAGGTGCCGGTGGTCTGGACGACCAGCGCGACCATGTCGTGCCAGGCCGCGGGGTACAGCGTCGACCCCGCGGTCCGGTCGACCATCGCGGACGTGAGGGTCGACCCGTTGCCGCTCTCGACGATGTGCGCGATGACGGAGAAGTGGAAGGGCGTGTCGTACGGCTGCGGGAAGTTGTCCGGGCCGCGCATCGGCCGCGCGTACTCGAGCCCCCACACGGCGATGCTGAGGAGGAAGCCGATGGAGTAGGCGACGGCGATCCTCGGGATCCTCGCGCGCCCGTTGCGCGCTGCGCCTCGGGGGTCGTCCCCGCGCGGTGGGCGGGGCAGCAGGCGGGCCAGCAGCCGGATGACGAGGAGCAGCACGATGCAGGCCAGGATCCCCAGCCCGATGTTCGTGAGGGTGAAGCCGATGCGCGCCTTGCCGTACACGACGGCGAGGAACGCGACGAGAGCGGTGGAGACCATCGGGGCCGGGTAGACGACCCGGATGCCGCGCATCCCGATCGCCGCCAGGGCGAGGATGCCCGGGACCATGTACAGGACGATGGTCAGGAGAAGTGGGGGGACCATGTGAACCCAGGACATCTTCCGATCTTTCTGCCCGCGCCGAGGCGCCCGTTCCGCTCGTCGAGGCGCAGGAGGCCGCCGTGCCCAGCGCGCCGACGCTCCTGGGCGCGACGAAGAATTCACCTCAGGATAACAACGCTGCCGGCCCCGGAGCGGTCACGACGCGACCGGGCGGAGGGCGACTCACAGCGGGCGCCGAGGCCGTACCTAGAATGAGGGCGGGCCGGTTGCCGCTACGCTGTACCGGACGGAAGGAGACCCCGGTGTCTGTGGATCTAGTGATCGTCGGTGCGGGCCTGTTCGGCCTGACCATCGCGGAGCGCGCCGCGAACGAGCTCGGCCTGAAGGTGGCCGTCGTCGACCGCCGCGGACACATCGGGGGCAACGCCTACACCGAGCGCGAGGCCCGGACGGGCATCGAGGTGCACCGCTACGGCGCCCACCTGTTCCACACCTCCCACGAGACGGTGTGGGCCTACGTCAACCGGTTCACCGCCTTCACGAACTACGTGCACCACGTCTACACGACCCACGACGGCGAGGTCTTCCCGCTGCCCATCAACCTGGGCACCATCAACCAGTTCCTGCACGCCGCGCTGAGCCCCCGGCAGGCCCGCGACTGGGTGCGCGAGCAGGCCGGCGAGCTTGCCGGCACCGACCCCGAGAACCTCAACGACAAGGGCATCCAGCTCATCGGGCGGCCTCTCTACGAGGCCTTCATCAAGTACTACACCGGCAAGCAGTGGCAGACCGACCCCAAGGACCTGTCCGCCTCCATCATCAGCCGCCTGCCGGTGCGCTACACCTACGACAACCGCTACTTCAACGACACCCACGAGGGCCTGCCCGTCGACGGTTACACCGCCTGGTTCGAGCGCATGGTCGACAACCCGAACATCGAGGTGCACCTGGACACCGACTTCTTCGACGACGGCGAGTTCGGCCGGGCCGCCACCGTCGGCTCCGTGCCCGTCGTCTACACCGGCCCCGTCGACCGCTACTTCGACTACGCCGAGGGCGAGCTCGGCTGGCGCACCATCGACCTCGAGGAGGAGGTCCTGCCCATCGAGGACTTCCAGGGCTGCGCCGTCATGAACTACCCCGACCCCGACGTGAGGTTCACCCGCATCCACGAGTTCCGCCACTTCCACCCCGAGCGCGACTACACGAGGGACGCCACCGTCATCATGCGCGAGTACTCGCGCTTCGCCGGCCGCGACGACGAGCCCTACTACCCTGTGAACACGGCCGAGGACCGCGCCAAGGTCCTCAGGTACCGCGAGCGCGTCAAGGCCGAGAGGCAGATCCTGTTCGGCGGGCGCCTGGGCAGCTACAAGTACTTCGACATGCACATGGCCATCGGCTCGGCCCTGAGCATGTACGAGAACAGGATCAAGCCGCACTTCGCCGCTGGCGAGGCGCTGGTCTCAGGAGGGGTGGACGAGTGAGCACCGACACGAACGAGAGCGCCGGGCTGCGCGAGGTGGCCCACGTCTTCCTCGCCGAGGCCGACGACGCCGACGGCATGGCGCTGTGCATCGACAAGCCGCTCAAGGAGCAGGAGCTGACGCACGTCCTCGACCCGGCGGCGGTTCCCGAGGAGGACCGCATCTCGCGGTCCTCGCTGCGCGTGCGCCCGGGCAAGCGGGCCTCGTTCGGCTCCTACTTCAACGCCTTCCCCGCCGGCTACTGGCAGTGGTGGACGCCGGTCACCGAGGTGACGCTGCGCGTGCGCACCAGCGGCACCGGCCGCATCATCGTCTCCAGTTCCCGCGCCCGCGCACTCGGCCCCGCCGGCCCGCAGGGCCGATCCGGCAAGTCCGCCTTCTCGTCCGTGGCCGCCTCCAGACAGGTCTCCGGCCCCGGCGTGACGACCGAGTTCGCGCTGCCGCTTAAGAACTTCGGCGACGGCGGCTGGTACTGGTTCGACCTCGTCGCCTCCGCCGACGAGCCCCTCGTCCTCGACGGGGCTGCCTGGCTCGTCGCCGACAACGGTCGGCGCGGCACCGTCACCCTCGGCATGACCACCTTCAACCGGCCTGCCGACGCCGTGCAGAACGTGCTGCGGGTGGCCAACGCCCGCGAGCTCGACGACTGCGTCCGCGAGATGCTCGTCGTCGACCAGGGCAACCAGCCGGTCCGCGGGGACTCCTGCTACGTCGAGGCCGAGAAGGCCATGAACGGGCGCCTGCGCGTCATCGAGCAGGGCAACCTGGGCGGCTCGGGCGGCTACGCCCGTGGCATGTACGAGACCGTCAAGGGCAGCAACGGCGCGAGGTCCGACTACTTCATGACGCTCGACGACGACATCGAGATCGAACCCGAGTCGATCTTCCGCTCATGCGTCTTCGCCGACTACCTGACCAGCCCGGCCATCGTCGGCTCGCACATGTTCGACATCAACCGCCGCTCGTCCCTGCTGGCCTACGCCGAGGTCGTCGACGAGTACCGCTTCAACTGGGGCCCGATCCCCGGGCTGGGCGACATCGACTTCTCCGACGAGGGCCTGCGCTCCATCGCCGAACTGCACCGGCGCTGGGACGCCGACTACAACGGCTGGTGGATGTGCCTCATCCCGCGGTGCGTCATCGAGGAGATCGGCCTGCCGCTTCCGGTCTTCATCAAGTGGGACGACTCGGAGTACTCGCTGCGCGCCCGCGCCCACGGCTACCCGACCATCTCGCTGCCCGGCTCGGCGACCTGGCACGCCTCGTGGATCGACAAGGACGACGCGACCGACTGGCAGGCCTACTTCCACGAGCGCAACCGTCTCATCGCGGCCCTGCTGCACTCGCCGTACGCGGTCGGCGGCCGCATGCTGCGCGAGAGCATCAATGTGCTCACCAAGCACGCCCTGTCGATGCAGTACTACGCGGCCACCCTCGTCTCCCAGGCCATCGACGACGTCTTCGCCGGTCCCGACCGGCTGCACGACATCCTCGAGTCCAAGGCCGCCGAGACACGCGCGTTGAAGAACGACTTCGTCGACGGGCCGGTCATCACCAATCTCTCGGAGCGCCCGCCGATCCGCGCCGAGCGGGCCGTGCCGCTCATCGTCAAGGCGAAGCAGCCCAACCCGCGCACGCTCATCCCGTGGGCCGCCACCGTGGCGATCCGCCAGGTGTTCAAGAAGCCCACTGAGCTCTCGCGCACCTACCCGGAGCGCGCCGTCGCCAAGGGCGACGCCGCCTGGTTCTACCTGCCCAAGCTCGACTCGGCGCTGGTGAGCAACAGCACCGGCAACGGCGTCAGCCTGTACCAGCGCGACCCGCAGCAGGCCCGCCGGTTCCTGGGCAAGGACGTCGTCCTGCACGCCCAGCTCGCCAAGGCCTGGCCCAGGCTGGCGCGCACCTACCGGAAGGCGTTGCCCCGCATCACCTCGATGGAGGAGTGGGGCCGGACCTTCGCCAAGTACCCCGAGGAGCAGGATCAGTCCTCGTGAGCTCGTCCCCCCAGAGCACCGTGCCCGCGACGCACCTGGAGTTCCACGCCCCCGGACAGGGGCGCGGGCTGCGCGACGTGTTCGCGAACCAGTTCCTCCTCAAGCGCATCGTCGACAAGGAGATCCAGGTCCGCTACCGGGCCTCGGTGCTCGGCCTGGTGTGGAGCTACATCAAGCCGGCCATCCAGTTCGCGGTCTACTTCGTCGCGATGGGCGTCTTCCTGGGGCTGAACAAGGGCCTGCCGAACTACGCGATCTACATGTTCAGCGGCATCGTCGTGATGAACCTGTTCACCGAGGTCTTCGGCAACTCGGCGCGCATCATCGTCGGCAACGGCGACCTCATCAAGAAGATCTACCTGCCCCGCGAGCTGTTCCCCGTCTCGAGCCTGTGGGTCGCGTGGATCCACTTCTTCCCGCAGGTGGCGATCCTGCTGGTCGTCGACCTCATCGTCGGCTGGCACCCCACCCTCATGCAGCTCGTGGCGTTCGTCGTCGGCTTCGTCATCGTCTCGGTGTTCGCGCTGGCCCTCGGCCTCGTCTTCGGCACGGCCAACGTCTTCTTCCGCGACTCGGAGAACTTCGTCGACCTCATCAACATGGTCGTCACCTGGCTGAGCCCGGTGCTCTACATGTGGGTGCTCGTCGCCAACACGCTGCCGCACTGGGCCGTGACGCTCTACAAGTTCAACCCGCTCACGACGGCCGTCGAGCTCTTCCACGACGCCTTCTGGGCCTCGACCGTCAACGGTGAGATCCCCTACGAGGTCTGGCACGTCATGCCCCACCTGTTCTCGTACTGGACGCCCATCGCCCTGGTGCTCAGCTTCGGCACGCTGCTCGTCGGCGACCTGCTGTTCCGCCACTTCGAGGGCAAGTTCGCGCAGGAGCTGTGATGGCCAGGGGAGTCGCACTCGAGCCGCGCGACGAGCGCATCGTCGTCACCGCCCAGCACGTCACCAAGACCTTCCTGCTGCGCCACACGCGCTCCATCAAGGAGGCCTTCGTCTGGCTCATCAAGGGCCGCAAGAAGGACATCACCAACGAGTTCCAGGCCATGGACGACGTGAGCTTCGACATCGCCGACGGCGAGTCGGTGGCGCTCATGGGTTTCAACGGCTCGGGCAAGTCCACCACCCTCAAGCTCATCAGCGGCGTCATGCACCCCGACGGCGGCGCCGTCGGCATCAAGGGCAAGGTCGCTGGCCTCATCGAGGTGGGCGCCGGCTTCCACCCCGACCTGACCGGCCACGACAACGTCTACCTCAACGGCGCCATCCTCGGCATGACCAAGGAGCAGATCGACGCCGCCTACGACGACATCCTCGCCTTCGCCGACATCGGCGACTTCATCGACACCGAGGTGAAGTTCTACTCGTCCGGCATGTACCTGCGGCTGGCCTTCTCGGTCGCGGTGCACACCGACCCGGACGTCTTCCTCGTCGACGAGATCCTCGCCGTGGGCGACGAGCCCTTCCAGAACAAGTGCAAGGCGCTCATCCGCCAGATGGTGCGCGACGGCAAGACGATCGTCATCGTCAGCCACGACCTCGACATGGTCGAGAAGTTCTGCAAGCGCGGCCTCGTCATGGAGCGCGGCCGGCTCGTCTTCGACGGCCCCTGCGACCAGGCGGTGCGCTTCCTGCGCGGCCGCGTCCTCGACGGCAGCGAGGACC
>ERZ772964.342-NODE-342-length-21842-cov-8.09313_pt1 | contig 21842 bp, 18 predicted proteins | sample MGYA00580675_ERZ772964 | MGnify/ENA primary metagenome ERZ772964 (study PRJEB29015, sample SAMEA2737941) | human oral metagenome | biome: human oral; feature: human-associated habitat; material: dental | place: China | collected 2139 ... | reverse complement strand
CCCCGCCTACCCGCCCCGGCCAGTCCGGGCGGGTAGGCGGGGCGTCGGCGTGGGCGGGCCCGCGCACCGGTCGGCGCCCGGCGCGCGCCGCCACCCGGGCGTGCAATGATGGGGGCGTTTCTGACACCAGGAGGACAACACATGGCTCGACTTTTCGGTACCGACGGTGTTCGGGGCCTTGCCAACGACCTGCTCACCCCCACCCTCGCCGTCCAGCTCGGTGAGGCCGCCGCCCGCGTCCTGACCAAGGACGGCCCGGCCTCCGGCCACTCGCGCTCCGGCCGCCCCAGGGCGATTGTGGGCCGCGACACCCGTGCCTCCGGCGAGTTCCTCGACCACGCCATTAGCGCCGGACTGGCCTCCTCCGGGGTGGATGTCACCCGGGTGGGCGTCCTGCCCACCCCGGCGATCGCCCACCTGACCGCCACCCAGGACATTGACCTGGGCGTCATGATCTCCGCCTCCCACAATCCCTTCCCGGACAATGGCATTAAGTTCTTCGCCCGCGGCGGCTACAAGCTTGAGGACTCCGTGGAGGATGAGATTGAGGCGCTGCTCGGCAAGGTCACCGACCTGCCCACCGGCGCCGCCGTGGGCCGTGTCATTAAGGGCGAAACTGTTGCCGACCAGAACTACATCAACCACCTGGTGGACTCCGTGGCCACGGACCTGTCGGGTCTGCGCATTGTGGTGGACGCCTCTAATGGCGCCGCCTCCGTCGTGGGCCCGGCGGCGCTGCGCGCCTGCGGCGCAGAGGTGATCGCCATTAACGCCTCACCCGATGGTCTCAATATCAACGCCAGCTGCGGCTCCACCCACCCCGAGCAGCTCCAGAACTATGTCAGGGCCGTGGGCGCGGACATGGGCGTGGCCTACGACGGCGACGCTGATCGCTGCATGGCCGTGGACGCCGAGGGCAACCTCGTCGACGGGGACCAGATTATGGGCATGCTCGCCGTGGGCATGAAGGAGGACGGCACGCTGGGCTCCAACACCCTTGTCGTCACTGTGATGAGCAACCTCGGCCTGCTGCTGGCCATGCGCTCCCACGGCATTCGCATAATCCAAACCGGTGTGGGCGACCGCTACGTCCTGGAGAAGATGCTCGCCGGCGGCTACACCCTGGGCGGGGAGCAGTCCGGCCACGTCATTGACACCATCCACGCCACCACCGGTGACGGCGTGCTCACCTCGCTGCGCGTGGCCGCCCGCCTGAAGCGCACCGGTAAGTCCCTGGCCGAACTCGCCTCCATTGTCCAGCGTCTCCCCCAGATCCTGATCAACGTCAAGGGCGTGGACAAGGACGCGGCCAGCACCAACACCGTTGTCCAGAAGGCCGTCGCCGGTGCCGAGGAGCGGCTTGGAGAGACGGGGCGGGTGCTGCTGCGCCCCTCGGGCACCGAACCGCTGGTGCGCGTCATGGTCGAGGCCGCCACCCAGGAGGAGGCCGACGGCGTGGCTCACGAGTTGGCCGACGTCGTCAAGGAGCAGCTCAGTCTGTGAGGCGAGGACGGCTCCCCTCCGGGGCCGGGTGAGGACGGCCCCTCTTCCCGGGCCGCTCGCCGGGCGCGAGGGGGCGGAGGATGTCCCCCGCCGTTGCGCGCACACCGGTTCTGGAAGAGGGGAGTGATTGGATGTCCTTGTCTGGTGACACATCCGCCTGGGCGGTGCTCGTCGGTGTTACCGCCTCCGGGTCGCACGCCTCAGCGCACTGGTTTCAAGGTTTCCTGGCGTCTTGCCGCGAGCGGAACCTGCGCATTTGCGGCGTGGATTTCCACGAGCCCTTGCAGCAGGGGGTCACGCCCATTCCGGTCGAATGCTTGGTCACGGTGCCCGGTCCCTATACGAGCGAGTTGGGCGCGGAGCAGATTGCCGCGGTGGTGGAGGAGATCCGAGCGCGCTGTGGGGGCCAGGTGGTCCTGTCCACGGCGCTGCGGGAGAACTACCAGCTGCTCAACAGTCAGCTCGCCCAGGCGCTCGGGACGATGGCCAACGACATCGCCTGCATCAGGCTCATCCAGGACAAGCCGGCCTGCCGCCGGGCTCTGCGTCAGGCCGGCGTGCCTCAGCCGCAGAGCCTGCGGATCCTCGGTGCCGCGGCCGATGGGGCGCCGTTGTTCGGTGATGCGGCCGGCACGGGAGTCCCGGCACCCCGCCCCGCCCGGGGCGGCTGGATCGTGAAGCCGGCGACCGGAATGGGCAGCGTAGGCGTCCACCGCATCGCGTCGCTGGACGAATTGCCCGATCTCGGTCCCGAGGTCATGGCAGGGGGCTACTGTCTGGAGGAGTTCGTGACGGGGGCGGAGTTCTCCGTTGAGGGCCTCACCGTTGACGGGCGGGTCCGCGTCTACACCACGACCGCCAAGATGATCAACGAGCGTTACGTCGAGACCGGCCACCTCCAGCCGGCCGGGCCGGACAGGATCCCGGCGTCATGCCACCTGGAGGAGCAGCTCCAGACCTGCATTGACGCGCTGGGGATCCGGTGCGGGCACCTGCACGCCGAGTTCTGGGTGACGCCTGAGGACAAGGTCGTGTGGGGCGAGTTCCATGTCCGGCAGGGTGGGGACTTCATCGCGCCCGACCTCGTATCCGCGGTGCGCCCGGGGCTGGACTTCTACGGCGAACTGGTCGACTCCCTGCGCGGCCAGGCGCTGGGGCCGATCCCGCAGATGAGTCGCCACGCGGGCGCACGCTTCCTTGAGACCGCCGCCGGTACCGTCGTTGGCACCAGCCTGGACGGGCGGATCCCGGCCGGGACTTTCATCTACTGGGAATGCCGCCCTGGCGAGACGGTCCACGCCGTCAATGGGCTGCGCGCGCGTGCGGCCGCAGCCCTGGCGTGCGGCGATGACGAACCCGCGGTCGAGGCCATGCTGGCCGGCGCGATCGACGCCTGCGATGTGCGCGTTGACGTTGACCAGACCGGGCGCGAGTGACGAGCTGATCAGCGGCGCTCCTCGCCCACGGCTGGGCCGCAGCATTCTGCGGAATATAGCCGTCTACTCGGTGACGAACGCCGCAATGGGCTCACGGCTCCTGGCGGCTAGCCAGGTGCGATGAAGGAGGATAGGGCCCGTGACGCCCACCCACCGCCTGGCCCTCCTTGCGACGCCGCCGACCTGGCGCGGCAAGCCGGTGACCGGGCGAACCTGCGACCTGCTGGCGGTGCTGGCCGGCGGCCCGGATCCGCGGGTGAGCGACAGCGCCCTCATTGAGGCCCTGTGGCCCCAGGACGCCCCCGCCCGCCCCCTGCGGGCCCTGCACGTCGTCGTCTCCCGGGCGCGGGCCGCGGTGGGGCAGGGCGTCGTCGAACGCGCCGACGACGGGTACCGGCTGGCGCTGCCGGTGGCGGATGTCGATGCCCACGACCTCGCGCAGCGGGCGGAACGGGGGCGCGCCTGCGCCGCGGCGGGCCAGTGGGACCAGGTCCTGAACCTCACCGACGACCTGCCCGACGTGGCCGTCCCGGACGGGGCCGACAATGCGGTGGAGGCAGGGGCCCGCCCCCTCGCCCGGCTGCGGGAGCGCGCCGCCGCCCACGCCCGGGCGCTCCGCCGTGATCGCGCCCTGGCGCTGGAGGCCAGTGGTGACGCTGAGCGGGCCATCCCCCTCCTGCACGAGGCCGCCCGGCGCGACGCCGGGGACGAGGTCGTTCTGGCCGCCCTCATGCGCGCCGAGTCCTCGGTGCGCTCGCCCGCCGCCGCCCTGCGGATCTATGAGGAGCACCGCCGTCGGCTGCGCGTGCAGGGGGCCGTGCCGGGACCGGCCATGCGCGCCGCCCACGAGGCCGTCCTCGCCGCCGAGAACCCCGTGCGCCGCGGCCTGCAGCCCGCACCCGCGCACTTCCTGGGACGCCAGGCGGATGTCGCCGAGGTGCTCAAGGCCCTGAGCACCCACCGCCTGGTGACCCTCACCGGACCGGGAGGGGTGGGCAAGACAACCCTCGCCCAGGTGGTGGCGGCCCGCAGCCGCCGCCCCGCCGTCTACGTCGTCGGCCTCGCCGAGATCGCGCCCGGCGCCGACGTGGTCAGGGCCGTGCTCGACGCCCTCGGGCGTCCCGCGCCGGGAGACGGCGACCCGTACCGGTCCCTGAGCGGCGCCCTGGCCCAGCCGGGAACCGTCCTGGTTCTGGATAACTGCGAGCACCTGGTCGACCCGGTCGCCGGCCTCATCGGGCGGCTGTTGACCACCTGCCCGGATTTGCGCATCCTGGCGACCTCGCGCCGGGCCCTCGACCTCGCCGCGGAGCATGTTCACCGCCTGGAGCCCCTCGATGCCGCCTCAGCGGATCGGCTCTTCCGCGCCCGCGCCCTGGCGGCCCGCCCCGGCCAGGTCATCGACGATAGGGAGCTTAAGGACCTTCTCCGCCGGCTCGACGGCATCCCCCTGGCGATCGAGCTGGCCGCCGCCCGCACCCGCACCCTGTCAGTCGGGCAGATCGCCGAGCGGCTGCCCGGCCGGCCCGGGCTGCTCACCGGTTCCCGCGACGCGCCGGCCCGCCAACGCACCCTGAGCGCGGTCATCGAATGGTCCTGGAACCTGCTCGACGCCGGCGAGCGCCGCGCCATGGCGCGTCTGGCGCTGCTGGCCGATGGCTTCACCCTGCACGCGGCGGAGGCGCTCATCGGTGCTGACGCCGCCGATCTTCTCGACGCCCTGGTGGCCCACTGCCTGCTCGTGGTGCGCGACCGCGGCCTGCCCCGCTTCCACATGCTGGTGACCGTCCGCGACTTCGCCCTGGCCGCGATGGCCGACTCCGGCGACGAGGCGGCCGCTCGGGCCGACCTGCGTGCCTGGGTGGTGGACCTGTGCTCCCAGATCCGATTCCCCATCGACGCCGGTGACTTCGGCGACGCCGACCGCCCTGAGGCGGGCCGGGAGGACCGCGCCTTCCAGCGGATCGTCGACAACGAGGCGGTCATTGTCCAGGAGCTCGACCGGCTCCTGGGGCAGGCCGAGGACCGGGGCGACGATCACCTCCCGGGGGACCTGCGCGACGCGATCTGCCTCATCGGCGCCGCCCTCATGCGACTGTGGAGCCTCACCTGGAGCTATGAGCGCATCGTGGACTATTGCTCACGCCTCATCCCACCCGCCGTGCAGCCGGCCCGGGGCCCGCGCGGCAATGAGGCGGGGCTGAGCGTCCTGGCCCTGTGCGTCACCCTATTCGGGCTCCTGGGCAACATGCCCGCCCGGATCCGCTCGCTCCTGCCCCCCTCCTTCGACGGCGAGGGGCGCTGGTCGGCCGTCAGGCGCTTCCTGCGCGCAGGCGAGGCGCAGTGGCCCGAGCTGGCCGGGGACGCCGACCCCTGGGTCGCCTGGGCGGCCACCCGCTGCCTGGCCGCCAAGCAGGAGGACGACGGGGACCCCCACGCCTCCCTGAGGACCCTTCAGACCCTCCTGGGTCAGCTCCACAGCACCGACCTGGCCGGGATCCACCTGCTCGAGCTGCATCTCCACCGGCTCCAAGTACTCATGTCCCTGGGCCGATACGGCCAGGTCGTCGAGGCCTGCACGCGGGCGCAGGTCATCCTGGAGCGGATCCTGCCGAGCTGGGGCGGCTTCTTTCGCACGACGCTGCGCCTGGAGGGGGCCTACTGCGCGGTCTACCTCGATCCGCGCCCGGAGACTGCCGACGCGCTGCTGGAGAGCCTGGATCCCGTCGACCTGCCAGGAGTCATGCGCTTCATCGCCCGCTCCGTGCGCGGAGAACTGGAGCTCACGCGCGGGCGCGTGCGCAACGCCGCCCTCATCCAGCGCGCGAGCCTGCGCTACGCCGGGAACTGGCGCTCCATCCTGGGGGCGGGATCCCAGTGGGAGCTCTATGTCCTGTCGATGTGCCTGGTCACGGACATCGAGCTCAGTGCGCACGACGCCACCGAGCTCGATGCCCCGGCGATCCGCCACCGGGCCGCTCATCTTCTGCGCGACATGCTGTCCGACCCCGCACCGCGCCAGCGCGACATCCCCACGATCATGGCCTTCGCGGCGGCCGTCGGCCTGTCCGTCATGGCCGCCGCGCCGGCGGACTCGGCGCGGCGGGGCGCGGGCGCCGAGCTGGTCGCCACGGCACTGGCGGTGGGGACCAACCAGACGTGCCGCCTGCTCTCCCACGACTACCTGCGCTCCCGCGCCGAAGGGCTCGACGCCCGGGCGCTGGCCGGGGCCGAGGAGCGAGCCCGGCAACTGGGCCGCACCGAGCTGGTGGCCCGCGCGGCCGGTCTCGCCCGACGCCTGGCGGGGGAGACCGGCTGGGGCCGCTGACCGGCAGGGCCGCCTCGGTCGTGACGGGCAGGGCCCCGGGGCCCCGGTCGCATGGGCGGGCGACGGTGCGCCGCCGAGGTGATGCACTCAGGCGTTGCGCCGCTGGTAGCGGGCGATCGTCAGCGGCGCCATGGCGGCCAGGACCACCAGTGAACCGATGATCGCCATGTACACGTCCCGGGCCGAGCCCGTGGCACCGTCGAGCAGGTAGCGGCTGGAGTCAATGATGTGGGAGACCGGGTTGTGGCGCACGAAGACCTGCAGCCACGAGGGCAGGGTGCCCACCGGCACCATGGCCGAGGACAGGAAGGTCAGGGGGAACAGGACGATGACCGCGAAGGAGGTGACCGCCTGGGCTGAGGAGAAGACGGTGCCCAGGAACAGGAACACCCAGCACATCGCCCAGGCGCAGCCCATGGTCAGCACGGTGGCGCCGATCGCCCCCGACCAGCCGTTGCCCGGCCGGTAACCCATGACGACACCGGTCAGGAGGGTCAGGCAGACGCACACCAGGTAGCGCAGCAGGTCGGTGACAACCGGTCCCAGGACGGGGGCGATGCGCGACATGGGCACGGTGCGGAAGCGGTCGAAGACCCCCTTGTCCATGTCCTCGCGCAGGTCCACCCCCGCGCTCTGGCTGGTGGTCAGGGCGTTGACGACCATGAGCCCGGGCACGAGGGTGGGCAGGTATCTTTCAACGTCCCCGGCGATGGCGCCGCCTAAGAGCTGGGCGAACATGACGGTGAAGAGCACCGGCTGGATGAGGACGTCGTAGAACTCCCCGGGGTTGCGCGCCATTGTGATGAGGGAGCGCCAGGCCATGGAGGCGGTGTTGGGGATGAGGCGCGATTCGCTGAAGCGCGTGCCGGCGGGTGCTGAGCCGGATGCTCGGCCGGCTGCCGGGTCGGATACTGAGGCGGGTGCGCTGCTGGTGATGGCGGTCATGACGACTCCTGAGACTGGGGGGTATCGCTTGCGGTGGTGGGCTGGCCGGTGAGGGTGAGGAAGACCGAGTCCAGGCTGGGTTTGTCCACCGAGACGGCCCTGGGGGTCAGGTCCGAGCGCCGCAGGGCCAGGAGCACGTCGGTGGCCTGCGCGACATCGTCCAGGGGCGTGCGCACCTGCGCGCCGCGGTGCAGGACCGCCGGGATCCGCCCGGTAATGCGCTCGACGACGGCGGCGGTCGCCGCGCCGTCGTCGGGGGTGACCGGGCTCAAGGTCAGGGAGCGGTGGCCCACGCGGTCCTTGAGCTCATCGGGCGTGCCCTGGGCGACCAGGCGCCCGTTGTCGATAATGCCCACGAGGTGGGCGAGACGGTCGGCCTCGGCGAGGTACTGGGTGGTCAGCACAATGGTGGAGCCGGAGTCCACGAGGGAGCGGATAATGCCCCACATCTGCTCGCGCGTGCGCGGATCCAGCCCCGTGGTGGGCTCATCGAGGAAGACCAATGGGGGAGTGGCAATGAGGGAGACCGCCAGGTCCAGGCGGCGGCGCATCCCACCGGAATAGGCGGAGACCCGCTTGCCCCCGGCATGGCTCAGCCCGAAGGCCTCCAGCAGCTCCTCGGCCCGCTCGCGCGAGCGCCGTCGGCCCAGCCCCAGGAGGCGGCCGAAGAGCCGCAGATTCTCGGTGCCGGTGAGCACCTCATCGACGCTGGCGTACTGGCTGGTCACCCCGATCAGGGAGCGCACGGCGTGGCGCTCGCGGACCACGTCGCGGCCCATGATCCTCGCGCATCCGCCGGTGGGCGCCAGCAGGGTGGTGAGCATGCGCAGGGTGGTGGTCTTCCCGGCCCCGTTGGGCCCCAGGAGCCCGTAGACGATTCCGGTGGGGATCTCCAGGTCCAGGTGGTCGACCGCGGTGAAGGAGCCGAAGGAGCGGGTCAGGCCCCGGGTCTTGATGGCGGGGGCGTCCCGGTGCGGGGCCGGGGACTCAGGAGGTCGTGCTCGTGTTGCTGCATCCATGCCCCGAGGCTGGACCCCCGCGCTTTCAGATCGGCTTCACCCCGGTGCCATCCGGTTTCACTCCCGCCCGCCGGAGGTGTGGACTGCCCCAATCCCGCCCGCCAGTAGTCCGACGGCTACGAGAATCCCAGCAGCGCCTCGGAGGGCGTGCGGGCGGAGGCGGAGCATTCCCCGCCCGCGCGCCCGCCCTCCACGATCGCCGCGCCCATGCCCCCTCCGCCTCGGCGCGCATGTGTTAGCGGACGGAATCGGTCGTGCGGGCTCCATGACATCCGGGCTCGTCGACCCCGGCGTAGCCGAGTCGTCCGCGTGTCGCAATGATGGCGATGACGGCCAGACCAGCGAGTCCGAGAGCGCCGGGCCAGTTGGAGGCGGTCGCGCGCCCGGTCAGAACGCCCACCGCGAGCAACGCCCAGTTCACGCCGTTGTGACCGAAGATCACCACCGGCACAGAACCCCGCGACCCATTGAAGAGCCAGGACAGGACGAACGACACGCTGATGACCACAATGAGATAGGCCAGATACTGGCCAGGATCCTGCCGCGCAGTGTCCCACTCATCGGTGAGGAACAACGGCGCATGCCAGAAGCAGTGAGCCACTCCGAGCACGAGCGCCGCCATCATTGGATGCAGTCGGCGTTGAAGCCGTGGAAGTGCGAAACCGCGCCAGCCCGGCTCCTCCTGAATCGGGCCGCCAAGGAGATAGACGAGGTAGGTGCTCATCAGCATCCCGAGCATCGCGGCTCCGCCCTCCTCGACGGCGAAGGTCGTGCCCGGCTTCAGCACATAGCCGGCGCCCACCGCCAGGGGGACGGCGACGACAGCCAGGGCCCACCAGAGCGGACGCGCCCGCCATTGCATAAGGCGACGCCAGAACCGGCGTGCACCGTCGCGGCCCTCCGTCAGACGGGTCATCAGCAGCGCCGCCGTAAATGGTCCGGCGAACAGCCCGAGCTGATTGACCACCACAATCGCGGGCAACGGCAATTCAGTCGGCAGCAGTCCGATCCCATTGCGGGAGAGCCACCATGGGCTCCACGCAATCCAGGAGCCGAGGTAGGCGAGAACGAAGAACCCCGCCACGGGGCGTCGCGCGAGCAGCTCGGTCATTACTGCCTGCTCCCCAGCCCGGCGCGCTGCGGCCGAGCTTTGCGGTAACGCCGTACGCCCACAGCCTGGTTAGAAGGGTTCCCACTCCGATCGCGATGACGGCGAGCGCGACGCCGCTGATGGTCCAGCACCCCCATGGCCTCCTTTCTCCCTGCGGTGAGGATGGTACCAAGCACCGTCCCCCTTCTCGATCGCACCGGCGCCCTTGAGCCGTTCCGCCAGAACAGGGCCAAGGCCCCATGCGCCCGCCGCGCGCTGTGCGTTGATGCTGCGACTTGCACATTCTTTCCGCGATCTTGAATCTATGATCCGCGGAATCATGCGGTTCTGGCGGGTTGTGTCAGGGGTCTGGGAGGGGATGAATGTGCAACGGAGCGCTCCGATGCACATTCTTTCCCTGTCTGGGCGCTCTTGCCTCGGTGAATCGTTGGAATGGCGCCGGCCTCTCGGTTGTGGCGAGGGAAAGAATGTGCAATGACCGTCCTGGTACCCGCCTCCTAGGGCCGGGGAGGTGGACGATGGCTCGCCTCAGCGGGCGACGTAGACCGAATCAGCCGGGTGTGCCCGGATTGGGCGGCTTATCTCGGTGTTGACTCATTCGGTGGGGTTGTTCCACCAGATCTTCTTCCAGTGTTCGGTGGGGAAGGCCGCGAAGGCGGTCGGGGGCGGTTCTCGATTCAGGTGGTGCAGATCACCGAGCAGAGGGCTTTGTCGACGCGGCGGTGCGGGTGCAGGAGGGAGGGGAAGAAGGAACCCTCCCGGAGTTCGGAGATGGCCGGGTCGAGCTGGCCGGCCGGGGCGGAATCCGGTCCCACGATGACTCACCCGGACTCGCGGCAACCCAGCCGCATCACCACAGGAACAGCCGCCACACTATGGGACGCACCCAGCTCCTTCAGCTATTCGACCGGCACGCGGGCGTCAGCCCCGCAGAGTGCCGCACCACGACGCGCAGAGCTCAGCGGGTCCAGTACCTCGCGATATGATCACGTCACCATATCCAGTGACGACCTGCCGGGGGAGTCTCCCGTGGACCAGCAACTGACTGCACTGCTTGGCGAGCTGCATCGGCATGGCGTCAACTACGACGCGGACAAGCCCGACCGTCTCGACCGGCTCCGCAACCTCGAGCCCGACACCGCCGCGCTGCTGGCCGTACTGGTCCGCGCCACGGGCGCGTGCAAGGTGCTGGAGCTGGGCACGTCCAACGGCTACTCGACCTTGTGGTTGGCTGATGCGGTGCGCGCCAACGGCGGACGGTTGACCAGTGTGGAAATCGAGGCGGACCGCAGCGCCCAAGCCTCCCGCAATCTCGACCGTGCCGGGCTGAGCGAGCTTGTTGAGTTGCGCGTCCAGGACGCCGCCGACGCACTCCGGAGATCTCAGAGCGCAGAGTGGGACCTGATCTTTCTCGACGCCGAGCGCCCCGCCTACCCCGACTACTGGCCCGACCTGCTGCGCGCACTCAGACCGGGCGGGCTGCTGGCCGTGGACAATGTGCTCTCTCACGCCGATCAGGTGGCAGAGTTCCGCGCCCTCGTTGCCGACGAGCCGACCGTGACCGAAGCGCTCGCGCCCACCGGCGCAGGCCTGCTGCTGGTCGTCCGGAATCCGCTATCACGGTGAATGTTGCCCCTGTCCCGGCAGCGGACGGACATCGACCTGCTGGTGCTGGTCGAGGATACGGAGAGTTGGCTGTGTGCCGCCATCCCACCGCAGGTACGAAGAGCCACGAATCAGGCCGGGCAATTGACTGGCTATCCGTGCACTAGCGGTACATCCCACAAACTGCCCGACAGCCCTACCGTGGAGCCATGGACCAGCGCGATGAGGTCGGTGACTTGGGCCTTGACTCCGGCTCGTGGGCAGCCTCGCCGTGACGGCTCAAGATTCCATAGGCGAAGCCCCACTCGCTGGGGGACTGACAGGCAGTCGAACAATGGAGGACCGCGATGACTCACGTAGCTGTGTTGTATGAGTATGGCCCTGACACCCAAGACCTGCACGCTCAGCACGCAGCGGCACACGTCGCCTTCCTGCAACGGCTGCTGGATCAGGGCATCCTCAGCCTCAGCGGCCGCCTCGACCTGGACGGCCGTCCCGGAGCCCTGCTGGTGCTGGCAGTCGAGGTGGATCAGGCGACCAGCCTCCTGGACGAAGACCCGTTCTGGGCCTCTGGGGTCGTCGCGCAGCGCCGCGTGTGGCCCTGGAACATCGTGTTCGGCGCCGACGCACTCGCGCGCTGAACCGCATTAACTCACCGAATCACCCGCACACCAAGGAGAACAACCCATGACCATTGGCCAGGACGCCACCCGCCGCCTCGGCGACCTCGAGGTCTCCGCCCTCGGGATGGGCGTGATGAACATCGTCCACGCCTACGGCCCGCCAATCGACCACGATGCCGCCATCCGAGTCGTCCGCCACGCGGTCGACCGCGGAATACGGTTCTTCGACACCGCCGAGGTGTACGGGCCGTTCAGCGGCGAGGAGATCGCGGGCGAGGCCCTGGCACCCGTGCGCGACGACGTCGTCATCTGCACCAAGTTCGGCTTCGACATCAGTCCTGACGGCAAGGTCAACGGCCTGAGCTCTCGCCCCGAGCACATCCGGCAGGTCGTGGACGCGTCTCTGGGCCGGCTTCGCACCGACCGGATCGACCTGCTCTACCAGCACCGGATCGACCCCACCGTCCCCATCGAGGACGTCGCCGGTACGGTCAAGGAGCTCATTGACCAGGGCAAGGTCCGTCACCTGGGGCTCTCCGGGGCCGGGGCCGCGACCATCCGCCGTGCCCACGCCGTCCAGCCGGTAGCCGCCGTGGAGAACCAGTACTCCTTCCTGGAGCGCGAGCAGGAGGCCGAGGTGCTGCCGGTCTGTGAGGAGCTCGGCATCGGCTTCGTCCCCTACGCCCCGCTCGGCATGGGCTACCTCACCGGGACCGTGGCGGCAGACACCGTGATGCTGCCAGGTGACCTGCGCGCCACGTTCCCCCGGTTCACCGCCGAGGGCCGCCGCGCCAACTGGCCGGTGATCGAACTGCTGCGCCAGGTCGGCTACGCCAAGGGCGCCACCCCGGCCCAAGTCGCCCTGGCCTGGCTGCTGGCGCAGAGGCCCTGGATTGTGCCGATCTTCGGCACCACCAAGGTCGCTCATGTTGATGAGAACGTCGCCGCCGTCGACCTCATCCTGGACGACGACGACCTGCGGGCCCTCAATGACGGCTTCGCCGGGATCAAGGTCTACGGCAAGAGCAGCGGAGACGCCCAGCTCGCCAACATCGACCTGGGCGCCAAGGCCGGCACCACCTCCGCCGGAACCCACGGGCTCTCGCCTCTGCCCGGCCGCAGCTTGTAGGCATGCGCTCCTCTTCGGGCCCGTGGTCTTCTCGTAGCGTCTGATGGTGGACAATCGCAAGGATGTGCACGACTTCCTGGCGAGTCGTCGTGCCAGACTCACGCCGGCCGAGGCGGGCCTTCCCGCCTATGGCAGCAACCGCCGAGTGCCGGGCCTCCGGCGCGAGGAGGTTGCGATGCTCGCCGGCGTCAGCATCGATTACTACGCCAAGCTGGAGCGCGGGGATCTGCGTGGGGTGTCGAGTTCGGTATTGAGTGCGCTGGCGCGCGCCCTCCAACTGGACGAGCCGGAACGTGACTACCTGTTCGCTCTGGCGAGGAACGCGACGTCCACGGACCCGCAGCCACGTGGAGGGCAGCGGGTCCGGCCCAGCATTCTGGCGCTCGTGGACGGGATGGGGGCCGTTCCGGCGTACCTGCGGAACTCCACGATGGACGTGTTGGGCGCGAACCGTCTCTGCATTGCTGTCTACAACCAGATCCTCGCTCCCGGCGGGAAGCCGTTGAATCTGGCGCGGTTCGTTTTCCTGGATCCCCGTGCTCAGGACTTTCTCGCCGACTGGGAGACATTCGCGACCGACATTGTGGCTGTGATGCGCGCCGAGGTAGGACGCGACCCGCTGAACCAGCGCCTGGGCGGTCTCGTCGACCATCTGCGCCGCGAAAGCGATGCCTTCGCAGCGAGGTGGAAGAGTCATGCCGTTGGCGAGTACCCCACGGCGCGGGTCAGGTTCCGCAACGATCGGGTCGGTGAACTCGATCTGACTGCCGACGCGCTGCATCTGACCAGGGACAACCTGACGATCATCGCATACACGCCCGCGCCCGGCAGCAGTGCCGAAGCGAAGCTTCGGGCACTCGCCGAGCAGATCAACACGCTTTCCTGACGCCGGTCAGTCGACCGCTCCGCCGGTGTCGAGGCTGGCCCCGTTGGTGGCGATGACGTGCCGGTACCAGTGGAACGACTGCTTGCGGTAGCGCTGCAGGGTACCTGTGCCGGTATCGTCGCGATCCACGTAGATCAGGCCGTAGCGCTTGCTGAGTTGCGCGGTGGAGGCGCTGACCAGGTCGATTGGGCTCCACACGGCGTAGCCGCGCAGATCGACACCGTCGCGGAGGATCTCGCGTACCTGCACAAGATGCTCTCGGAGGTAGGCGATCCGGTAGGGATCGTTGACGGTGATCTCCCCATCAACATCGCTGAGGGTGTCGTGGGCGCCGAGGCCGTTCTCGACGATGAACAGGGGTTTCTGCCAGCGGTCCCAGAAGTCATTGGCGATCAGGCGCAGCCCGGTCGGGTCGATGGCCCAGCCCCACTCGGACAGGGGCAGGGTGGGGTTGCGTTTTCCCTTGAAAACGTTCCCCCCACCGTCCTCGCCCTGGGAGGGATCGGCGGTGGCGCACAGGCTGGCGTAGTAGCTGAAGGACACGAAGTCGACTGTGTGCGACAGCGCCGCCCGGTCGTCTTCGGTGATCTGCAATCGGATTCCACGCTCGGTCAGATCGCGCAGGAAGTAGCCGGGGTATCGTCCACGGCAGTGCACGTCGCCGAACGCGTAGTGGACTTGCTCGGTCCGACGGGCGGCGAGTACATCCGCCGGCGCTGGGGTGAGCGGGTAGGTCGGGACGGCCAGGATCATGCAGCCGATCTGCGCTTGGGGGGCCAACTCGTGGGCTAACTGTGTGGCTCGGGCCGAGGCCACCAGCTCGTGATGGGCCGCCTGGTACAGCTCCTGGTCGGTGAGGTGGGCCTTGGGAGTCTCGATCGCGCCGGACAGGAACGGTGCGTGCAGCACGGAGTTGATCTCGTTGAAGGTGAGCCAGTACCTCACGCGATGGCCGTAGCGCTCGAACAGAGTCCGGGCGTACCTGTGGTAGAAGTCGATGAGGCGGCGGTTCATCCAGCCGCCGTAGTTGCGAGCCAGATTCAGTGGTGTTTCATAGTGGGAGATGGTGATCATCGGCTCGATTCCGTGGCGCTCCAGCTCGTCCAGCACCCGGTCGTAGAAGGCCAGCCCGGCCTCGTTGGGCGCATCGTCGTCGCCGTTGGGATAGATCCGGCTCCAGGCGATGGAGAACCGGAACAGCTTCAGTCCGAGTTCGGCGAAGCTGGCGATGTCCTCTTCGAAGCGGTGATAGAAGTCGATCGCCTCAAGTTTGAGGTTGTCGCTGGTGGGCTCGGCCGTGACCGGCCCCACGACGCCCTGGGGCATGACGTCCTGGATGGACAGGCCCTTGCCATCCTCGCAATAGGCGCCTTCGATCTGGTTCGCGGCGGTGGCCCCGCCCCACAGGAAGGTTGTGGGGAATCCGGTTGGTGTCACGCTGGTGTCCATGGTCGTTCTCCTGACTGTGATCGCAGGTCCCTCACCCCGCCCGCGATGAGCGGGGTGAGAGCCTGAGGCGGGCTTGCTTAGGGTGCCGAGGCGACGTCGGCCGGCTTGGTTTGCAGCGTGACGACGGTCGTGTCGTAGCCCAGGTCGGCAATGGCTTTGAAATCGACCACCGCGAGCAGGTCGCCCTGCTTCACCTGGTCTCCCTGACTGACCTTCTTGTCGAAATGCTTGCCGTTGAGCTGGACGGTGTCGATCCCGATGTGGATCAGGATCTCGCTGCCGTCCTCGGCCCGGATCCCGAAGGCATGCCCGGTGGCCATCGTCATGATTACGGTTCCGCCGACCGGGGCGGTGACCCGATCGCCGGTGGGCCGGGTGCCGAAACCAGCACCCAAGGCCCCCGAGGAGAACGCGGGATCGGCAACCTCGGCCAGCGGGATGTTCCGGCCGCTCACCGGTGCGGGCAGGTCGATTCCCGCCTCCTGCACCGCAACCGCCTCAGTCGGTTCGTCGGGCGCGTCCTCCTGCTCGCGGTCAACGAAAATGAAGGTGAGGACGAACGCGATCGTGACGGCGACTGCGATGCCGATGAGTTGGAGCGTGAAGTTACCGACCGCGATGAACGACGGCAGCGTAATCAACGAGGGGAACACGAACGCATTCGCGGCACTGCCCCCGACGGCGGCAATCGCGCCACCAATAGCACCGCCGGCGATACCGAAGTAGAACGGCTTCTTCAGTGGCAGGTTCACACCGTAGATGATGGGCTCGGTCACGCCGGCGAGGAAGCTGGAGATCATTGACGGGCCGGCAACCGACCGGCGATTCGCGCTCCGGGAGCGAAGCAGCACAGCCAGGCCCGCGGCGGCTTGGGCGAGGACGGCCGACGGCAGTGGGCCGGTGATGAGCGAGTAGCCCTGGGTGGCCAGATCGTTGACCAAGATGGGGACGAAGCCCCAGTGCAGGCCGAGCATGACGAACAGCTGCCAGCCGCCGCCCATGACCGCGCCCGCCAGCCACGGAACCGTCGCGAACAACGCGTTGACGCCGGCCGAGATCATTGTGGAGAGCCACAGGCTGGCCGGACCAATGGTCAGCAGCACCAGCGGCACCATCAACAGCATGGTGAGCAGCGGCGTGGTGAAATTACGCAGCCAATGGGGCAGCACCTTGTTCAAGAAGCGTTCCATGTACCCCTGCAACCAGACCGCGACCACGATCGGGATCACTGAGCTGGTGTACTTCATCATGGCGACCGGGATGCCGAGGAATGTCACCGGATCGGGTGAGCCCGCCAGATCGACGACGGTCGGGTACACCAGCGAGCCGGCGATCGCCATGGCAGTGAACTGGTTGGCACCGAATCGCTTGGCGGCATTGACCGCCAGGAACATCGGCATAAAGTAGAAGATCGCGTCGGAGATCGCGGAGACGATGATGTAGGTCGTCGTTGTGGAGTCAACCCAGCTAAAGGTGTCGGACATCGTGAGGAATGCCTTGATCAATCCCGCGCCGGCCAAGGGCCACAGGATCGGCAGGAAGATGGAGCTGATCAGCTCGATGACCTTGCTGAGCAGGTCCGTCTTCGCACCCGGTTCATTCTCCGGGCTCGCCGGCGTCAGCGACGTGGTGCGGATCAGCTCCTCGTAAACCAACGGCACATTGTTGCCGATGACCACCTGGAACTGCCCGCCGGCGTTAATGACCGCGATGACACCGGTCAGCTTCTCGACCGCGGCCTTGTCTGCCCTTGATTCGTCCTTGAGGGACAGCCGAAGCCGAGTGGCGCAGTGGGCTATGGAGGCGATATTGGATTCGCCTCCGACGCGTTGCAGGATCTGCCCCGCTAACGCCTGGTAGTCGACTGATGGCATGGGTCTACCTTTCTTTGTGTTCGACACTGAATTGAGAACGAATGAGAATGAAGTGGACGGGAGGAGCGCTAGCGGGCCCGTCGTTGCTGGACCGCCACGCCGGCCAGGACCACCAGAAGGCCGGCCGTCATGCCCAGCCCCAACTGCAGGCCGCCGCGAAAGCTCGGCTGTGTGGCAAGGAACGCCCCGTAGACGGCCACACCGAGGGCGCCACCCATCTGACGTGCGGTGTTCAGCACGCCACTGGCCGTGCCGGCCAGCTCGGCCGGGGCGCTGTCCATGATCATTGAGGTGAGCGGCGGAACAGTGAAGGAGCCGCCGACACCCACCGGCACCATGAACGCCGCCACAACCACGACGGATACCTCCGGCGGCAGAAGGCACAGCCCGATCAGGCCCGCCGCCATGCCGAGCTGGCCACCGACGATGGTCGCCAGCCGACCGAACCGCTCCGCGATTCGTGGCACCAGGGGATTGAGCAAGGACACCAACGCCGTCATGGGCAGGAACAGCAGCCCCGTCTCCAGGGCGCTGACCCCGCGCTCCTGCTGGAAGTACAGGCTCTGCAGGAACACCACGCCGTAGAAGGCCGCCATGGTGACGAAGGAGATCGACAGCACCCCGGCGACGTAGCGCGAACGGAACAGGCCCAACGGCATCATGGGGTGCGCGCTTCGCGCCTGAGTCCAGAAGAACATCACCGCCGCAAGGATCGTGATCAGCAACACCAGGATGATCGGCACGCTGCCATAGCCGAGTTCGGCGCCCTGGATCACCACATAGGTCAGGCCGCCCAATGCGACGACGGCGCTCACCTGCCCCACCCAGTCGAACGGTGACGGACGCGATTGCGATGGTGCGACCTTCGCCAGCACGGCCAGCGCGATCGCTCCAACAGGAAGGTTGACCCAGAACACCAGATGCCAGTCGAACTGCGCCAAAGCACCCCCGACGACCGGCCCGGCCGCCGCCGCTATCGAACCACCCATCGCCCAATAGGCGATCGCCCTGCCGCGCTGCACAGCGTCATGAAAGGACTCGCGGATCACGGCCAGCGAGGTTGGCGTGATCATCGCGGCCCCCACACCCTGGGCGAGCCGACCGACAATCAGGACTGGAAGCGTCTGCGCGAAACCGCACAAGGCCGACGACACGACGAAGATCACCATGCCGACCGCGTAAGCGCGGCGAGCCCCGATCCGGTCCGAGACCGTCCCGGAGAAGAGCTGGAGGGCGGCAAACATCAACGTGTAGCCGGTCACAATCCACTGCAGACCCGACAGGCTCACCCCTAAGCTGACCTGGATCGCCGGCAGCGTCACATTGGCGATCTGCACATTGAGCGACACCACGAAGAAGCCCAACATCGCCACTGCCAAGGCCGCACGAGCCCCCGGAGTCCAACCGGCACGCGACGAAGCCCCCGACCAGCCGTGGGAAACCCGTTGAGCAACTTCAGACATCTGACACTCCTGTGTGTTGGCGGCGACGACAACACCAAGAATCAGGGCGCAGTTGCACGTCAGGAAGGTTCTGGCGATCCACGTACTCCCAGTATTCGTAATAGCTCGCCACGCTCGGAGCCAGGCGCCCCCCGGTGCGCGTGTTATGCGCTAGTGGGGCTAGTGGTGATGGTGCGGCGGCACCCATGTCAGCGCTCTCGCCGAACCTGGTACGGTGACGATCGCGCTCGATACCGTCGCTGCGGAGGGCGCCACCAAGATCACCGTGCACACCACCGTTAGAGGGAACCATCAGTGAATCGCTGGCACGACACCGCCTCGCGCGGTTTCGCCTCCGACAACTATTCGGGCATCACCCCCGAGGTGCTTGAGGCACTGGCCGTGGCGAACGGCGGCCACCAGATCGCCTACGGCGAGGACGCCTACACCGAACGACTGGGAGAGGTGATCCGGGCCCACTTCGGAGAGTCGGCGAGTGTGTGGCCGGTGTTCAACGGCACCGGTGCGAACGTGGTCGCATTGCAAGCGATGCTGCCGCGCTGGGGCGGGGTGATCTGCGCGACCACCGCGCACATCAACGTTGACGAGGGCGGCGCCCCCGAACGCATGGGATCGATCAAACTACTCACCGTGCCAACCGAGGACGGCAAACTCACCCCCGAACTCGTCGACCGTGAAGCGTGGGGATGGGGTGACGAGCACCGGGCACAGCCGCTCGTCGTCTCGATCACCCAGACCACCGAGCTCGGAACCCGCTACACCCCGCAAGAAATCAGCGCGCTCGCCGAGCACGCCCATGCTCAGGGGATGCACGTACACCTCGACGGCGCCCGCATTGCGAACGCCGCAGCGGGCCTCGGCCTCCCCCTCGGCTCGTTCACCACCGACGCAGGGATTGATGTGCTCAGCCTCGGCGGCACGAAGAACGGGGCGTTAGGTGCCGAGGCCGTCGTCGTGCTCAACGCCGAGGCACTGCTCGGCGGCGAGGCGGCCATGCCGTTCGTGCGCAAGCTCTCCATGCAACTCGCATCCAAGATGCGCTTCGTCTCGGCCCAACTCCTCGCCCTGTACGAGGGGGACATATGGCTACGCAATGCCCGTCACGCGAACGCCATGGCCCAGCGCCTCCGCGCGACGCTTGAAGCAGCCGAACTACCGGGACTCGGTTTCACGCAGCCCACCGAGTCGAATGCTGTGTTCGCAACGCTCCCGACCGGTGCCGCGGACCGGTTACGTGAACAGTTCCGCTTCTACGACTGGGACACCGCGCGAAAAGAAGTGCGCTGGATGTGCTCGTTCGACACCACCGAAGACGATGTCGACTCCTTCGCCGCGGAAATTCAGGCCGTCCTGGCCGAATGACGCTGGCCGCTGGGCCCACACCATTGGACGGAACCACCGGCGCGGGCCCGTGGCTGTGGGCCGCGATATACCTCCCGTAGCCGGCCTGGAGTCCGGCGCTGATGGTCGCCACCGCAGGCTTGGCGCGTCGCGCAGCGGGAACAAGCACGGGCAACAGCACAGGGGATCCGCCGCCGATAGAATCAGAGCATGGAACATCGAGCGGAGGTCTCGGGCTTCCTGCGCACGCGCAGGAACCGGATCACGCCTGAGCAGGCGGGCATTGTCGCTGGTGGGCGCCGTCGTGTGCCCGGCCTTCGTCGCGAAGAGGTGGCCTTGCTCACCGGCGTGAGCGTGGAATATTACGCCCGGATGGAGCGTGGCGATCTGCGGGGCGTGTCGCTCGAGGTTCTCGATTCACTCGCACGCACGCTGCAGCTCGATGAGGCCGAGACCGACCATCTGGCCGACTTGGCAAAAGCGGCTGGGCCGACGCCGCCGCGCCGTCGGCGCAGTGAGCCCGCTGAGCGGACCGTAATGCCCACGTTGCAGCGGTTCCTCGATGCGGTCACGGGTGCGCCGATGTGGGTGCGGGACCGGCGTCTGGATTTTGTCGCGGCGAACCCGCTGGGGCGTGCGCTGTACGCGCCGCTACTCGATGACCCGGCCAATCGGGGCAACACGGCCCGGTTCACGTTCCTCAACCCGGCTTCGCAGATCTTCTTCCCGGACTGGGAGGACAACGCTGATGACGTCGTAGCGACCTTGCGCACCTATGCTGGACAGGACCCCCTCGATGAGAAGCTCACCGACCTGATCGGCGAGCTCATCGTCCGCAGCGACACCTTCCGGTACCGATGGGACAGGCACGATGTGAGCCACCACCGCGCCGGGCTCAAACGCATCCATCATCCGGTCGCCGGTGACCTGGAACTGTCCTACCAGGTGATGGAACTGCCGCTGAACCGTGACTGGTTCATGTTCGCATTCACTGCCGAACCAGGGTCGCCCACGGAGCAACGGCTCCAACTCCTGGGCAGCCTCGCCGGCACCGACGAGGCGATTCACGACGGACCGGCCGACGGCTGAGAGTTCGCTGCCGCGTCCTACTTCAACGAGCGCGAAGTCGGTGAGGGCATTCGCGCCTCGGGCCTGGACCGGTCTGAAGTATTCATCGAGACGAAGCTGTGGATCAGCGACTACGGCTACGGCGAGGCGCTGCACGCCTTCGACAAGTCCGCCGGCAAGTTCGGGGTCGACCAGATCGACCTGCTCCTGCTGCACCAGCCACTGACCGCTGACTTCGACAAGACGATCGGCGCATACAAGGCGCTGGAGGAGCTGCTGGCCGACGGGAGGGTCCGCGCGATCGGCGTCAGTAACTTCATGCCCGACGTCCTGGCCCGGCTGCTCGCCGAAACCGAGATCGTGCCGGCGGTCAACCAGGTCGAGGTGCACCCGTACTTCTCCCAGCCGGACGTGCAGAAGGCCGACGCCGAGCACGGCATCCTCACTCAGGCGTGGTCGCCGATGGGCGGGATCACCAGTTACTACGGCGACCCCAGCCGCTCCACATTCAACGACCCGGTGATCGGCGAGATCGCCACCGCTCACGGCAAGTCCCCGGCGCAGGTCATGCTGCGCTGGCACCTCCAGGAGGGCCGCTCGGCGATCCCGAAGTCGGTCAAACCCGAGCGGATCGCCGCGAACTTCGACGTGTTCGACTTCGAGCTCACCGCCGATGAGCTGGTCCGGATCAACGCCCTGGACACCGGGGTGCGCAGCGGCCCCGACCCCGACTCGATCACTCTGGAGTCGTTCCACCGCGACATCCCGGAGGCCTGAGCAACCGGCATCTCGGGCGTCCAGTACGGCACTGCGGATGTCGGAGTCTTGCGCTGGTTCACCGCAATCGACACCAAGTTCGCCAGGACATCGCCTCGGCGAAATGCGGCCTACCTGGCCACGGCCGTCGAAGCCGGATATGGCCGGCTGCATAACCCTCAAAGTCAGCCGAGCTCTCAACGGGCCCCATTCCATGGTGAGCCCTATCCGCCCAGGGGCTCGGCAAAGTTGTTTGTTGTGGGGCTGGCCTGGGGTGATGGCGGGTTCTGGGGGTGCGGGGGTTGC
>ERZ772964.341-NODE-341-length-21850-cov-25.8841_pt1 | contig 21850 bp, 23 predicted proteins | sample MGYA00580675_ERZ772964 | MGnify/ENA primary metagenome ERZ772964 (study PRJEB29015, sample SAMEA2737941) | human oral metagenome | biome: human oral; feature: human-associated habitat; material: dental | place: China | collected 2139 ... | reverse complement strand
CTTTCACCGGTACCCCCTGTGGGGCTCGAACCCACGACCTTCGGATTAAAAGTCCGCAGCTCTGACCGCGCACCGGAGTAGTATGACAGTCATTTTTCGTTGCTACAGCAACCTTCTTCAAAGAAAGGCTTCAAGGTTCGTGTAGCCGCAAGTGTAGCCATTGCAGGGCGGATCGGGTCTTTCCGGCGGGCGGTGGACCGCTCCGATGCGACGATGTGCCCCTCCACCCGGAGCGGGCGGAGGGGCACATCGTCATGGGCGGCGCTGGGCGCGTAGAGGAGCGGTCAGTCCCTATTGCGCTCCAATCGTCTGAGCCTGATCTCGTGGTCGGTGCGGGCCTGGTGAAGGTCGCGGCGGACCTCGCCGAGCTCGTGGCCGAGTCGGCGGGAGAGGTCCCGGTGCTCCCCGCGGAGCTCGTCCATGCCCCGCTCGATGCGGTCCACGGCGTCGCGCAGGCTGCCGCCGTGGTCGGGCCGCATCTCGGCGCGGATCTCAGCGGTGGCGGCCTCGTGGCGGCGCAGGGCCGAGACGGCGGCGATGAGGGCGGCGAGCCCGCCGAGCCCGCCGAGGGTGGACAGCGCGGCGAGGGCGTCGGCGAGGACGGGCGGCATCACGCGGTGTGACGGCCGCCGGTGGTGATGGCGACGTCGGTGCGGTCCGGGTCGGCCAGGGAGGTCAGGACACTCATGACGACGGCCAGGGCGACGGTGGAGACCACCGCCGGCCAGGGGACGGTGTGGATGAGGGTGGCGGTGCCGACGGAGGCCACGGCGGTCTGGGCAGCAGTCTTGACGGCCCGCTCGGCGACGCCGAGCCAGAAGGTGCGGGAGGCATAGGAGTGCATGGGGTTTCCTTTCAGAGTGGGTGAATAACGGGCAGGGACGGATGGCCGGCTACCACAGGCGGCCGGTGCCAGCGGTGGAGGCGTTGAGGGCCCGCTGGAGGGCGGCCACGGTGGCGGGGCCGTCGACGCCGTCGATCCAGTCGCCCCACGACCAGCCGCCGGGCACGTACTCGGGGTGCCAGCACCACACCAGGTACTGGAACACCCGCCACGTGCAGGGCCCGTCAACGCCGTCGACGACGAGGGGCGAGGAACCGTTGAGCACGTCCTGGTCGTGCTCGCCGACCACCGTGTTCAGGTAGTGCTGGAACGCCTCGACACAGGTGGAACCGTCGTCATCGAGCACGCCGTCGATCGGCGTGCCCATGACCTGCTGGAAGCGTGCCACCGTCCTCGAGCCCCACGCCCCATCCTCGACGAGGATGTCCTGGCCGTCGGCAGTCGTGGGCCGCGACGGCGCCCTGTAGGAGGTCGAGGGGCTCGACGCTGGGGCGGCGCCCCCGTAGTAGGCCTTCCAGTCGGCCTCGGAGCCGTAGAAGATGTCCAGATCGAGGTTGCTGGAGTACCCCGCGACCCGGCCCGTGCCGGTGTACTGGTGCATGTCAGCCGACCACGTGCCGTCCGTCCAAGGGGCGTGGTCCCAGCCGGTGGCCTCGGAGTCGGCGTACTGGGCGGCCCAGGTCCCGCAACCGTAGGAGCGGGCCACGCCCCACGGGTAGGAGCCCGAGGAGGCGTAGAGCATGATCCTCTTGCCCGTGAGGGACTGAACCCTCGACACGAGCGAGGCCAGGTAGGCCTCGTCGCCCCAGACATCGTTCTCGGCGCGCTCCCAGTCCAGGCACCACATGACGTACCCGTTCCAGTCGCCGTCGGGGGCGTTCCTGACCAGACCCACGAAGTGCTGCGCCTCGGCCTCGACGCCGCTCCCATCCACGTAGTGGTAGACGCCGACGGGCCGCCCGGCGTCGTAGGCGGCCCGGAGCTGGTCGTGCCACAGCGGGTTGGTGAACCAGTCCCCCTGCGACACCATGACGACGACGAAGTCGGGGTTGACGGCGTCGAGGGCACCCCTCGAGGCGAGGCCGGGCTGGTGGTTGGAGATGTCGACGCCCAGCAGCGGCCCGTGCTTGCCGGTGGGCGCGGGGGCCGGAGCGGGGGCGGGGGCGTGCGCGACGTCGGGGTGCTGGGCGGCGAATCGGGCGGGGTCGAATCGGAAGGCGCCGGTCCACGCGCTCCTGGAGGTGTCCGGGTGCGTGTTGTAGGCGATGACGCGGGTCTCGTACCCGGTGGTGTCGCCGACGTAGCCGTCGTCGGATCCGTCCTCGGCGATCCACGCCTCGGACACGGCCGGGACGTCGCCGGGGCTGCGGGGGTCGGGGTCGGTGACCATGCACACGTGGCCGACGCCGCCCTCGCTGCTGCTGCTGAGGATGACGTCGCCCTTCTGGAGGCCCCCGCTCGGATACAGGTCGACGTCGTTCCAGGGGACCTCGACGAAGCCCCTGGACTCCAGCCCGCTGCGGAGGTTGCCGGTCCAGTAGTCGTCGAGGCGGAAGAGGATCGGGTGCCCCCAGGGCAGGCCGTAGACGACGTGCAGCCCGTAGTTGATGGCGCCCATGACGATGGTGCCGCAGTCCGCGTTAGCGTCCGCCGTCAGGTACCCCTGCTCGTCGGAGCGCTGGTAGACCATCTCCCGGTCGGGCTGAGAGTAGCCCACCGAGTAGGGGCCGCCGCCGGGCTTCCCCGGACCGGCCAGGCACCAGTAGCGGGCCTGGGCGGCGGCCGTTTCTGCGACTGTGCTCATGTTTGCTCTTTTCCTTGTCGTGGGTCCGGGGGTGGGTCAGGCGGCGGGGGCGGTCTTGAGGGCGGTGAGGGCGTGGCGGATGTGCTCGTCGGTGACCTTGGTGGTGTCCGCGCCAGGGGCCGCGGGTACGGCCGCGCGGGCCTGGTCGTAGAGGGCCTTGGCGTAGGCGTGGACGCCGGCGACGGTGGAGTCGCCGGTGTCGTCGACAGCGGTGACGACGATGCGCTCCCAGGCGGCCTCGACCTCGGCGCCGGTCCAGCCGCACAGGGGTGCGATGGCCTTGAACCGGTCCTTGAGGTCGGTGTCGGCGAGGGCCGCGATGATCTGGGTGGATGCGGGTGCGGTGGTCATGGTGCGCGTCTCCTCAGTAGCGGACGATCCAGTTGATGGCGGTGTAGGGGGGCATGTTGTTGTGGGGCCGGCTGCCGCCGGCGCCGATCGTGCTGTTCCAGGCGCCCTGCCAGGTGTAGAGGCGATTCCCGGTGGATGAGCCGGTCCAAGCGGTGGCGTCGGTGGCCACGTTGCCTGCGGCGCCCCACCCGTATGCGTGGGCGGCGCCGCTCGCCGAGAGCCTGTGGGTGTGGGCGGGCATCTCGGCGGCGGAGAGGAGGTGGGTGGCCTCGCCGCCGATGGAGCCCAGCGGGTAGCCGGGGCCGGCGCCGATGAGGGTGCGGCCCCGCAGGTCGGGGAGGGTGAAGGAGTCGCCGGCGCCGGCGTACTTGGGGCCCAGGGCAGTGACGAGGCGCGGGTAGGCGGCCTTGGGGAGGGTGGCGCCGTCGCACAGGAGCCAGCCGGGGGGCGCCTGCTCGGCGAGGGTGGCCTGGATGATGCCGGCGGGGTCGCCGCCGGGGACGCCCAGGATGATGGCGCGGCGGTTCCACAGCAGGGCGAGGCAGCGCTGGCCGGCGGCGAGGTGGGTGAGGGTCTCGACGGCGCGGGTCAGGGGGTCGGTCTCCCCGTCCAGGACGATGGAGGGGGTGGGGGCGGTGGCGGTGACGGTCGCCCACCTGAGGGAGGGCAGGGCGTCGACGCGGGTGCGCAGGTCGGTGACGACGCGCACGAGGTAGGCCAGGCTCACAGGTCGATCACCTCCCTGAGCTTGGTGGTGCACAGGGATGTGGCGGTCAGGTCCGCCTTGATCTCCTGGATGGTGGCGGTGGCGGCGTGGCCCGCGGTGTCCCAGGTGACGCGGTCGTTGGGGGCCAGCGGGAGGGGCAGGTGGGCGGCCTGGATGGTGGCGGTGGGTGTGGACAGGTCGATGAGGCGGCGGCGGGCGAGGCCGTCGAGGACGGCCTGGGTGGACGCCTCGACGCCGGTCTCGGTGTGGGTGATCCATCTGCCGCGGGCCTCGCGGCTGAAGGGGTTGGTGGGGTCGGTGTTCTCAGCGGTGGCGACCAGGGCGGGTGTGTCGCCGCCGCCCTGGCCGACGAGGACGACCCTGTTGGGGACGGCGGCGGTGTCCTGGTCGCGGGACCAGTCGGCGCTGTGGATGGCGGCCTCGCCGGCGGTGAACGCCCAGGCGACGGGGCGGGCGGCGGGGCGCACGTAGGGGGCGGCGGTGAGGACGCCGTCGCCGTCGGGGTGCAGGGAGAAGTAGTTGGCCGAGTCGAGCAGGTCGTTGATGACGGTCAGGACGGGGGTGCCGGCCTCCCACACCATGGCGGAGGCCAGGGCCCGGTCAGAGGGGGTGATGGAGACCCTGTCCTCGCCGGCGGAGGCGATCAGGGCCTCGACGGCGTCGGTGACGCGGCGGCCGGCGGGCAGGGTCGTGGAGGTCTCGAGACAGTCCTCGTCGAGGACGGCGAGCTTGCTGGACAGGTCGACGTCGCGGGAGGTGCCGGCGGAGGTGTGGGCGGCGGTGGGCGCGGACATGAGGAACACGCCGACCGGCCAGGTCATCGACCGCGCGCGGCGGTCGCGGGCCCGGTAGACGACGCGGACGCGGTCGGTGAGCCAGTTCACGTCCTGGCCGGTGTCCTGGATGGTCAAGGAGCCGGACGCCCGCAGGCGGGTGTTGGCCGACAGGGTGATGGTGCCGCCGGTGACGCCCCGCAGGGGGCCGATGACCCGGTCGGCGGAGTCGAGGAGGGTGATCTCCCACCAGGCCTGGCGGGAGGCCGTCAACACGACGTCAGTCACGCTCGACCTCCTTCAGGTCCAGGTCGATGTCCCACACGCCGCCGGCGTGGGAGCGGGCCATGGATACGTCGGTCAGGGACGCGTACAGGCGGCGGCCCACGGGGTCGCGCCAGCACACCGGGCCCGCCGAGCGGGCGAGGCGCTCCAGTCCGACGCCGACGGTCGGGTAGTCCTCGTCGAGGAAGCGGGCGGAGGCCGATAGTGGGTTCTCCTGGGCGGGGCCGCAGATCTCCACGCCCAGGCGGCGGCCGGCGAAGTACAGGACCTTGCGCTCGACGAGGCCGGGCTTGACCGTGTGGTCGGGGTCGCCGAACAGGCCGACCGTGTCCCGGTAGTCGATGCCGCCGCCGATCCACATGGCCTGCGAGTCGGCGGCGCAGGTCGCCCGGCCGACGGCGAGGGCGCCGTCGGGGCTGTAGGCCTCCACCCGGTAGAGGGTGACGCCAGCCGACAGGCCCTCGGGATCCGACAAGGCCGTGTCCGGCGGGGCGTCGGCGGTGATTTCCTCCCAGGTGACCCCGCCGTCGACGGAGCGCTCCAGCCGATTGCGGACGGTAATAGGGCTGTTGGGAGTGGCCACGGACGTTGATGCGAATGGGGTCCCCGTCCAGGACACGGCGTAGGACTGGCCCGAGATGGTCTGATTGGGGCCCTCCCCGTCAAAGTAGGTGGTATCGGTCGCGGCGCTTTCCTGGCTGCCGGTCAGGATCAGGCCCCGGTCGACGCGCACTACGGTCCCGTCCAGGGGGGCGCCGGTGATCCTCAGCAGCACCCGCGCGGCCTGGGCGCCAGCGGGGGTCTGGGCGACCACGGTCCTGCGCCCGTCACCGGCGGAAGCCGCGCCCGCGACGACGGCCACCTCGGTGGCGTCGGCGGACTCGAAGCGGGTGACCGCGGCCGCCCCACTGCCGCCGATGCTGGCGGCGTCCACGGCCCAGCCCACCCACGTCCCGGCCTCCACCGGCACGGCAGCACCCCAGGCGAGCTCGACGTCCGAGCCAGAGGGGGTGAGAGTCAGGCCACCGTCAGCCCCGGCGGCAGCCAGATGGGCGCCCGCGGCGGTCCAGGCGGACAGATTCCGCAGCCTCGGGTCTGTCAGCAGATTCGTGCGCCGCAGGCCGGGGTCGAGCGGGGCAGGATTGGTGATGCCCACGCCGACCGTGCCGGTCGTCTCGTCCCACACGGCCTCGACCACGGGGACAGCGGGCGGCGGGTAGGCCACATGCAGGAGCCGCGTCGCGGGCACGGATCTCTGACCCGTCTCGGAGACGACGGTCACCGACAGCAGCCAGTCGGTGGAGTCGGCGAGCGACGTGGACGGAGCCCAGGTCGTGTCCGGGCCCGTCACCGTGGCGGACTCGACCGGATCGCCGGCCACACCCAGTGTCACGGGCGCCAGGGCCACGGCCGCCGCCACCTGCCGGTAGGACTGGGCCTGGAAGTAGCTCCAGGTCACGCTGATTCTCGAGGTCTCGACCGCCGATGGTGGGGAGACGATCTCCGTCACCGGCAGATCGGCGACGACGAGGCGCTGCTGCGCTGACCATGGTGACCAGCCCTCTTCCTGGTCCGCCTGCCAGGCGCCCCGGGTGCGCACCTGCCACTGCCAGACGCCGGCCGCGAGCGCGGGCGTGGTCCAGGACTGGTCGGCGCCGACGGCGGCGGTGGTCCAGTCGGCGGCGTCGGCGGCCCGGTAGCGGACCTGGGCGGAGGTCTGGGCGGTGGTATCGAGGGAGGCGTGGAGCCAGGTCAGGGTGATGGGTCCGGGGGTCTGCGCGCCGGCGGGGCCAGTGGGCTGGGGCGTGCCGGGGCGGCAGAGCAGCTGGACCGTGTTGGAGGGGGCCGACGGGGCGGAGATCAGGCCGGAGGGGACTCGGGCGCGGATCGTGTAGGTGTGCGTGGTGGCGGTGGAGGGGGCGGTGTGGGTCCAGGTGGAGGCGCGCACCGCGGAGGCGATGAGGGCGTCGTTGTCGTAGACGTCGAAGGCCTCGTAGGCCTCATGCGTGTAGACGCCGGACGGGGTCCAGGACACGCGGATGTCGCCCGCGGCCGTCTTGGCGGCGGCCACGGCCGTGGGCGCGACGGGCGCGGAGTAGATCAGGTTCGAGGAGATACGGGCGGATTCGCGGCCGTTCCACGCCCACACTCGGTACCAGTAGCCGCGGCCTGGTTTCAGGGAGGTATCGGTCCAGGAGTGCGCGGTCAGCTGGAGTGTGCCGACACGTACCCAGCTGGTGGTCCCGGACTCCCAGCGCTCTACGCCGGAGGCGCCCACTGGGTGGGCGGCGTCGATGGGCTGCGTCCAGGAGACGGTGGCGGTGCGCCCGTCCGAGGTGGTGGCGGTCACATTGGTGGGGGCGTAGGGGGTCTCCCACTGGCGGGCCGGGACAGTGATGTAGGCGACGACGGCCGGAGTGCCGCCGTTCCAGATCGGGCCCAGGGACGCCCCGAATCCGTAAAGCCGAGTCGTCCCGTAATTGGTCGCCAGTGTGACCTGCTGGCGGGCGGCCTCGATGCGGACGGTGCCGCCCCAGGGGCTGTAGAAGGACACGGGCACGTCGCCGGCGATCTCGCCCCACCGGTGCAGGGCGGAGGTCCAGTTGTGCCCGTAGCCGTCGGACTCGAGGTAGTAGACGGCGGTGACGGTCACCCGGCCGCTGTCGGGGGTCCCGGACCACGACAGGTCGACGCCCACGCGCATGTACCCCGAGGATCCGGACCAGGTGATGGCCATGTCAGCGCACTCCCATCATCTCTCGGACGGCGGTGCGCGAGGCCGCGCCGGTGGCGCGGTCGACGACGCCGCGCAGGGTGGCCAGGAGGCTGCCGGCGGCGTCGACGAGGGTCATGGTGACCGGGGTGCCGGGAGCCAGACCCGCCGGGCGGGCGGCGAGGCGGTTCCACTGGTTGTCGGTCAGGACCCGTTCGGGGCGGCCGGTGGCGTTCATGACGGTGGACAGGCCCGGGGGCAGGAGGCCGCCGTCGTCGTACTTGCCGCCGTAGCGGCCCGCCGTCGGGGAGCCCCAGATCGCGGTGTAGCGGGCGGACAGGCCCGGGCGGGGCTCCTCGATCATCATGCCGCCGCCGGCCGCGATCGCCACGTGATGGGCCGGGGATCCCCAGAACAGCAGGTCGCCCGGGGCCGGGGAGGCCACGGGCGTGGAGGCGGACTGGTACCCGGCGGCCGTCAGCCGCGGCCAGCCCAGGCCGAGCTGCTGGGCGGCCCAGTAGACGAGTCCACTGCAGTCCAGGCCCGGCGGGATGCTGGATCCGCCCCACACGTAGGGGACGTGGGCGGCGACGGCCCTCATGGCGGCGCCCACGAGGCCCGAGGCGCCGGCGGGGGCGACCTCCTCGGACTTGTTCTTGAACCAGTCGGGGAAGAGGTTGAGGACCTTGGAGGCGGCGCCCTTGGCGATGTCGGACCAGATGCCCGCGGGGGCGACGGAGTCGATGAGGGCGTTGACGGGAGTGAGCAGCAGGTCGGTGACCGCCCCGATGGGGTCGGCGAGGAAGTCGGCGACCCCCTTGGCGGCGTCCTTGAACCAGCCGACGATGCCGCCCTCGGAGAAGCGGGCGACGCCGCCGCCGGAGAACCCGGCGGCCGGGAACCCGGGGCTCCCGCCCGGGCGGCGGCGGGAGGCCGCATAGTTCGCGGCGAGGATCCGCTCCGGTCCGATCCGGCGGACCAGCTCGGGCACGAGGACGGCCTCGCCCGGGGACAGCAGGGCGGGGACGGTGTCGCGGCCCGGCGCGTAGCCGGGGATGACGCCGCCGGCGCCGTACTCGCTGATCGTGCTGACGCTGGGCAGGTTGAGGGTGATGCCGAGCTTGGAGGCGATGGACTCCGCCAGCTTCTTGATGCCGTTGGTGTAGACGGTGCGGATGATGAAGTTGACGGGCTTGGCGGCCACGCCCTTGACCTTGGACCAGGCGGTGTCGACGGCGCTCTTCATGGCGTCGAACGTCTTGGACACCGCGTTCTTCATGGAGTCGAACGTGTTGGTGACCGTGGTCTTGACGGAGTTGACGGCGCTGGACGCCGTGGAGGAGATCGTCGTCCACACTCCGGAGATCGTCGAGCTGATCGCGTTCCAGATGGTGGACACGACGGTCGACACGGCGGTGAACACCGTCGTGATGACGTTCCTGACGGCGTTGACGTAGGTGGACACCGTGGAGGAGATCGTCGCCCACACGGAGGTGAAGACCCCCGAGATCGTCGCCCATATGGAGGAGAAGAACCCGGAGACGGCGGTGAACACCGCCGTGATCGTGGTACTCATGCCGTTCCAGATCGCCGACGCGGAGGCGGCGACGGAGGTCCACAGGGAGACCGCGGCGGTGAACACCGGTGCGATGAACGTGTCGTAGCCGGCGCGCAGCGCCGACGTGAAGGCGTCCCAGGCCGGTTTGATGACCGACCCCCAGCCGGTCTGGATCGCCCCGGTGAGCGCGCCCCAGGCCGGTCCGACGGCGTTGGCCCACAGCCAGGTGAAGACGGCGCCCAGGGCCTCGACGGCGATCTTCAGGGGCGTCAGGACGACGGCGGTCAGGATCGCGATCGCGGCCAGGGCCGCGTAGCGGATCTTGTCCCACGCGGTCTGCACGGCCGACGCGAGGGCGTCCCACCAGCCCGACAGGGTGGTGATCGCACCCTGGATCGGGGCCACGACGTAGGACTGGAAGAAGCCGGAGACGGCCCCCCATACCGTGTTCCAGGTGGTGGAGACGGCCGTCAGCGCCGCGTCCCAGGCCGTCGACACCCAGTCGATGAACGCGTGGAACGCCTCGACGATCGAGGCCCAGATGGCCTTGCCGGTCTCCGTCTGGGTGAAGAAGTACGTCAGGCCGGCCACCGCGGCCGCGAGCGCGGTGACCAGGAGCATGATGGGGTTGGCGCTCATGACGAGGTTCCAGGCGGCCTGGGCGGCCTGGGCGGCCTTGGTGGTCTGGACCCACTGGGCGAGGCCCCCGGCGGCCTGAATGGCGGCCTGCGCCTTGGCGGCGGTGTTCCACGCGGTGGTGGCGGCCTCCCAGGTCTTGACGACGGTCACGGCCGTGCCCGCGGCGACGGCGAAGGAGGCGATGGCGTCCTTGTTGTCGACGATCCAGCCGGCGAGGCCCTGGAGGCGGTCGGCGAGGTCGACGGCGGCGTCGCGGGCGCTGAGGAGGAAGTCGACGAAGCCGGAGTCCTCCTCCATGCCGAAGATGGGGCCGGTGAAGTCCCCGCGGCTCAGCAGGTCCCACAGGCTCTGGACGGAGGGGATGGCGGTGTCGGAGATCCAGTCGAAGGCGGCCTGGGCGCCGTCGGACATGGCGCTCAGGGCGCTGGTGAGGTAGGGCATGGCCCGGTTGGCGAGGTCGGTGGCGCCGGAGACGAGGGTGGCCTCGAAGTTGCCCCAGGCGCCCTCCATCGTGGTGGTGGAGGTGGCGGCTTCCTGGGCGACGTCGGTCATGCCCAGGTCCATGATGGCCTGGTTGAATTCGGCGGCGGTGATCTCGCCGTGCTCCATGGCCTCGCGGAAGTTGCCGGTGTAGGCGCCGTTGGCGGCCATGGCCTCCTGGAGGCGGCCGGAGGCCCCGGGGATGGCGTCGGCGAGCTGGTTCCAGTTCTCGGTGGTGAGCTTGCCGGCGCCGGCGGTCTGGGTCAGGACCATGCCGACGGAGGAGAAGGTCTGGGCATTGCCGCCGGCGACCGCATTGAGGTTGCCGGCGGCCATGGCGAGCTTGTCGTAGCCGGTGACCCCGTTAGCGGCGAGCTGGGCGGTGACGTTCTGGATGTCGCCCAGGGAGTAGACGGTGCGGTCGGCGTACTCCTTGGTGGAGGCGGTCAGGGCCTTGATCTCGGCGTCGCCCTTGCCGGCGAACCTCAGCGTGGAGCCGAACTTCTGGGTGGCGTCGGAGGCCGCCAGGGCCTGGGTGGTGACGTCGGCCAGGCCCAGGCCCAGGCCGACGGCGGAGGCGGCGCCCAGGGCCTTGGCGGCGATGGAGCCGAGGCCCTTGAGGGCGCCGCCGAGGCCGGCGGTGATCCTGCGGCCGGCGGGGGCGGTGTCGACGTCGCCGAGCTGCTTCTCGACCTGGGAGGTGATGCCCCGCCCGGAGATGGCCACCTGGAGCCAGGCGGTGCCGATGGAGTAGCCCTCAGCCACGACGACCCCTCCCCTCGGGTGTGCGCGGGGTGCGGGCCCGCTTCAGCGGGCCCGCACCCGTCGTGTCGTGTCAGGGGCTCACCTCCGGGTGGCGGGCGAGCCATGCGGCGCCCTTGCGGGCGGTCCGCTCCTGGCGGCGCCGGGCCTTCTCGCGCCAGCCGACCTCGGGCGGGCGGGGAGGGTCCGGCAGAAGGGCGCGGCCGGCGCCGGCGGCGGCCAGGACGGCCGACTCGACTCGCCAGGAGCCGATGAGGGCGGCGGAGGTCTCCTCGGACCAGGCCTCGGCCCCGCCGCGGGCGCGGCCGTAGGCGGATCCCGGCGGCAGGCCGTTGATGAGGACGCACACGCGCCGCGGCGACAGGGTCCCCCGATACAGGTCGAGCAGGTCGACCCCGTAGACGCGCAGCAGATCCGCCTCGATCTCCTCCCCGTACTGCGCCAGGGTGGCGGGGAGGCTGGTCAGTTTCCCGGGGCGAGCGCCTCGAAGACCTCTCGTAGGAAACCGGCCATGTCCTCGGAGGCGACGCGCCCGTCGGGGCGGCGCAGGTGGTCCATGACCTTCTGGCGCCCCTCGCCGAGGACGGCGCGGGTGACGTGGACGACGTCGGCGGGAGTGCCCCGCCCGTCGTTCAGGAGCGTCAGGGCCTCGACGACCTCGTAGTCGTCGAAGACGGCGGCGGGATCCACGTCCAGGGCGACGCCCTGGATGGTGATGCGGGTCGCGCCTCCGACGGCCTCGGCCCTCCGGTGGTCGGCGGGGGTGAGGGCGCCCGCCGCCCGGGCGCGCTCGAAGGTCCCGCCCTCCGCGGCGGGTGCGGGCGGAGATGTCCTGGGCGGGGCTGTCCTGGGTGCGGCGCGGCGACGGCGTCGTGTCATGGTCGGTCCTTTCTGCGGGCCGGTCCTGAGATATCTGGTGACCCGCGCCCGCCCGGGGACCGACCATCCGGGCGAGCGCGGGAGCGGCGGGGTCAGGCGGCGGGGATCAGCGCCGGCGCGTCGGTCCAGATGTCGAAGTCGTCGAGCAGGTTGAGCGTGTGCTCGTAGGCGGTGATGCTGCCGGTGACGAAGGAGATCTCCCCGCGCTCACCCAGCTCGATGTGCTCGAGGACCATGCGGACCTTCACGTCCGACCCGGAGGTGTCGAACAGCTCGACCACGCCGGACAGCTGGAGGACCCGGCGGGAGGTGGGGACCGTCAGCCTGGCGACGGGCTTCTGCTCGGCGCCGACGGTCTCCATGACGCGCTCGACCTTGGCGTCGAGGTAGTGCTTGACGGTGTCCACCTTGGTCTCCAGCAGCGTCGCGGTCGTCGACGTCTCGGAGGAGTCCATGAAGGTCTTGACCACTCGATGTCCCTGGTGACCCTTGATCTTGGACACCGAGTCGTCCAGGGTCAGCTTGATGCCGTCGTCGCTCATCCACCCGCAGTCCACGAGACCGGTGGGCAGGGCCGTGTACAGGCCGGTGATCTTCTCCCTCAGCTGGGGGTCGTAGGGGCCCAGGTAGAGGGAGTCGTTGTCGGAGCCGAAGATGTAGGCGTTGGCGGCGTTGACGTGGTCCATGAGGGGTCTCCTATGCGGTGAGGCGCGTCGTGATCTGGTAGGTGGCGGTCGCGCGGGCCGAAGCCGTGTCCGGGTCCGGGGACTCGGCCGGGGACGATCCCGAGACCCGCACGATCGGGACCGGGGCGGCCGGCGCGGCGCGCAGGACGTCGTCGACCGCGAGCGCGAGGGCGACCGCTCCGGCGGTCGTGGGGGCGTAGGAGTCGACGGTGACCTGGGCGGTGTGCAGGGCCCGGTCGTGGCGGCCGGGCCCGCCGGTCAGGATGAGGCGGACGAACCGGTCGGGGGCGGCGGCGGTGTCGGGGCGCGCGGGCAGGACGGGGGCGGAGACGGCGCCGGGGAGCCAGCCCAGGAGGATCTCCTTGACGTCCAGGGTGCGCGGGGCAGTCACAGTGAACCCCCCAGGACGCGTTCGAGGACGTGGTCGCGGGCCTGGCGGAGGCGGGCCCGGCGGGTGTCGGGGCGCACGTAGGCGCGGGCCCGGTTGCCGTGGCCGGTCACGGTGGTGAACCCCTCGCCGGCGGACGCCCTGAGGCGGGTCGCCTCGGCGCTGACGGCCCCCCGAGCGGCCGCTGATGCCAGAAGGGCCTGCATGCCCCTGCTGTCGACCTTGAACCTGACTCGGGCCGCTGTCATCGTCATGCTCCTGTCTCGGCGGGGTCGGTGGCGGCCGCGAGGGTGAGGGCCAGTCCCATGGGCCAGTGGGCGGCGGCGCCCTCGACCCGGTAGACGGTCCCGTTCACGCGCAGGCGGTCCGCGGCGGTCACGTCCGGATGGCGGCCCCGCCAGTAGAGGGCGGGTGCGGACAGGACGGGGGCGGCGCCCGCCGCCACGGGCTCGCTCGTGGCGGCGGGGGCGAAGAGCGCCGCGGGCAGCTCCGTCTCCACGACCCCTCCGGGGCCGGGCTCGCCGTACCTGTCGGGCGGCCCGGGGACGGTGCGCAGGCGGGTGACCGGGACCTGCCAGGTCATCAGGGGCTCTCCGGGGTGTTGGCGATCTGCGAGGTGTACAGGACCGGGCCGGCGGCCCGGGCCGCGGGGGTGGGGTCGATGGAGAAGGCGATCTGGGTGCGGGTGGGGACGGCGGACAGGAGGGCGCGGTCCTCGTCGGACAGGTACAGGCCGTTGAGGGTCTCGGTGGCGTAGGTGACGCCGCCGGAGAAGGGTCCCGTGGTCTCGCTGGTGGAGCGCAGCTGGTCGGGGTTGGTCAGGACCCGCATGACCATGCGGCGGGCCACGACGGCGGCGCGGGCGGCGATGACGGGGTTGGCGGCGGCGCGGGCGGCGAGATCGGGGAATTCGGCGTCGATGAGGACGGTCGCATCCTCGAGGTAGCCGGTGATCGTCTCCTTGTCGGGTGGGAGTGTGGAGGCGATCCAGCGGCGGATGACGTCGTCGGCGATGGCGTACGGCACGGATCCTCCTCCTTGCGGTGGCGCGGGCGGGACGTGCGAGGGGCGTAGTGCGCCCCGCCCCTCGCACGCTCTTCGCTCAGCCGGCGGCGGGCAGGACGACGCCTGCCGGGTAGCGGGTCGCGTCGCCCAGAGCCGAGGCGGGGTTGGCGACCTGGAAGCCGGCTCGCATGACGACCCGCATGATCTTGGAGTCCTGCTGCATCGCGTTGAAGATGACCTTGCCGTCGTCGTCGGTGATGACGGCGTCGGTGTGGATGGTGTAGGTGATGTCCTGGCGCAGGCCGATGACGAACTTGTTCCAGTCGGCGGCGACGAGCTCGGCGGTCTTGCTGTCCCAGGCGCCGTTGTCGACGGTGTTGAGGGGGAATCCGTACAGCGTCTGGGCGGCGAGGGCGCCGGCGGCGGAGTAGATGGGCTGGCCGTTGGCGTCGCGCAGGCCGGACAGCATCCAGTTCAGGCCGGGGCGGCCGGCGAAGCCGCTGATGCTGTAGCCCTGTCCGGCGAGCTTCTCGCCGAGCTTGGCGACGGCCACGCCCAGGTCGGTCTTGGTGTCGATCTGCACAGTATTGGCGGCGGTCTTCGCGGCCGTGACGATCGCGTCGGGGAAGGACGCCGGCTTGTCGGTGCCGAAGACGCAGGCCTGGTCGATCTTCCGGCCGATCGCCTCGACGAGGTAGGGCTTGACCTCCTCCCACAGCGGGACGTCGGTGTCGTCGATGATCGCGTCGGGGATCACGACGAGCGTGGCGATCTCCTCGGCGGTGATCGTCAGCTCCTTCCAGGCCGCCTCGGTGGTCTGCTTCAGGCCGGTGTCGCCGTTGACCCAGTAGGCGTCGGGGAGGGTGGACAGGACCGGCTGGGTCTTCTGCCTGCGGCTCATCGGGACCCGGCGGGCCAGGGAGAGCATCACGGAGGACTTGGGCGCCTCCTTGATGACCTCGTCGGACACCTCCTTGGGGATGAGGGCGTCGGCGCCGGTGTTGTTGATGATCTTGTTGTACGTGGCCACGGGGGCCTCCTTCCTGGATCAGGCTCCGGTCAGGGACTGGCGCAGCCAGTCGACGCCGGCGGGGGTGGTGTGCTCGCGACCGAGGTTGGGGTCCCGCCGCCGCCCGGCGGAGGGGGACAGCCGTTCCGCGAGCGCGGCGGCCCGGGCGTCGAACTCGGCGTCGGTGCCAGCGGGGTCGAGCAGGGCGAGGTCGTCCTCGGTCAGGCCGTGCTTGAGGGCGGCCCTGGACATGCGGGCATCGCGGCGGGCGGCGTCGCGCTCGGCCTCGATGGCCGCGCGCTCGTCGGCGGCCTTCTGCTCGTCGGTCTTGCGGGACTGCTGGTAGTCGTTCCACTGCTTGGCGGCCCCGGCGTTGCGCTTGGCCCGGTCCTCCCATTCGCGGGCGCGCTTCTTCCAGTACTCGGCGTCCTGGTTGTCGGCGTCGTCCTGACCGGTGGCGTCCTTGTCGTCGGCGTTCTGGTCGTCGGCGGGGGCGGGCCCCTTGTCGTCGGCGTCGGGGGCCGGGTTCTCGGTCGGCATGGTGGGTTTCCTTCCTGTTCCAGGTGGGCGGCCGCGCCCGTTCGGGCTCCGGCCCGTGGGCGGGCGGTGGTGCGGACGTGGAAGGGCCACCCGTCCGCTGATCGCGGGGGTGGCCCCTGGAGAAGATTCCGGGTGGTGGGCCGGGTCAGGCTGCGGCGCCGGCGGCGTCGAGTGCCCGGATCGCCTCGATGTGACCGAGGATGTTGGCGCCGAGGGCCCTGGCGGGGCGGGAGTCGTCGCGGAGGAGAAGGTGGGCCTCCTCCTCGATCTCGGCCATGGCGGCGTCGGACAGGCGAATGCTCCGTTCACGGGCCATGGCCAGGATCATGGCGGCGCCGTCCTCGGCGTCGCCACCATTCCAGCCGCCGAGGGTGACGGGGTCGGTGGGCAGGTCGAGCAGGGGCAGGGCCTCGGCGAGGAGCCCGGCGTAGTCCGCGATCGTCTGGCCAGTCCGGTTGCGCATCATGACTTGATCGTACCGTCGAGCCACCCGATGCCTCAGGGGGCGGCTACGGGCCCCTGCGGACTGTTGACGATGACGCCGGCGCCGCACAACGGGTAGCAGTGGCCGATCACGGGCGCGCCGTCGGGGCCCGGGTACCAGGTGACCTCGACGATGACGCCGTGGACGTCGCGGCGGTAGCGGCGACGGTCGCCCGCCAGGCTCGTTCACTGCGGGCAGGCCATGGCGAGCTGGAAGGCGAGGGCGATGTCGTCCTCGGTCCAGTCGGGCGGGAACTCGGTCTTGCCCGGGAAACCGGTGCCGTGGGCGTGGCCGTCGCGGTAGCGGGTGACGGTGGTGCCGTTCGCGCGGGTGCGGGTGATCGTCCTGCCGCAGATGGCCACGTCGATGTCGTCGGCGGAGACGATGGGGAACCCGGTGGTGGGGACCGCCGGATCGAGGACGGGCGTGAACCCGTCGGGAACCCTGGAGCGCCCCAGGCGCTTGTCGTCACGTTCCTCGATGCTTGTGGACGGGATGCCGGTGGCCCTGGTGAAATCCCCGGACTCCACGTCGTCGCGGGTGAAATGGCCCTTGTCGGTGTACCAGTCGACGCAGGCGCGGGCGCGGGCGGGCAGCGGCTCGCCGTCGAGGACCTCGACGGCCGTGCAGCGGCAGTGCGCGTGGTAGCGGGCCCCGCCCGAGGCGGTCCCGGTGGCGGTCTGCTCGGACTCGTAGACGGCGCCGCGGGACGCGAGCATCAGGCACCACCAGCAGGCGCCGCGCTCGGGCACCCGGCACCAGCCGCTGCCCGCGGCGGCGGCGGAGCGTCGCACGGCGCTGCGGGCCCGGTTCATGACCATGGAGGTCATGCGTCGCACGAACAGGCCGTAGGCGGCCTGTTCGCCGTCCGCGTCCAGACGCCGCAGGACCTCCGCGCCGCGGTGGCCGGCGGACAGGGACGAGAGCGAGTCGGAGTGGACGACCGTCCCCGGTTCGAACCCGTGTGCGGCGCGGTTGAGGACCACGTAGTCGCAGGCGACCATGTCCGACACCTCGCCCCACTGGGCGTCCACGGACTGGAAGCAGGCCTCGATCCACGCGGCCCGCGCAGCGGGATCGTCCGGCAGCCGCTCCCAGGCATCGGTGGCGGCCGCCCTGACCGACTGGTCCAGCGACGCCAGGGCGGCCTCGTACAGGGCCAGGGCATCGTCCGCACTCATCGGCGGATCGTAGCCGTCGGGCATCCGGTTGAGCGGCACCCGCGCACCTCACCTTCTACGCCGGGACGGCGCCCTCTGTGGACGGGACGGCCGCGAGCGCGAGCCGGGCCGTCGCGGACGCCCCGGTGGCCAGCGCGGCCACCGAGGCGCGGGCCTGCTGGGCGGCGGCGTCGGCGACGAGGCGGTCGACGGTGGTGGTGTCGTAGCCGAGGAGCTCGTAGGTGACGCGGCTCGTGGCCGGCAGGACGCCCGAGGCGACAAGCTTGGTGACGGCGTCGGTGGCGGCCGCCCTGGTGGGGGTAGCGGCGTCGCGCCACTGGATGCGGGCCGGGCGCAGGGCGTCGGGGACCCGGCCATGGTGGGTCAGGGCGGCGGCGTCGAGGAGGATCTGGCGCCAGGCGGCGCCGAAGACGGCCTGACGCCGCTCGGCGCGGGAGACGTGGCGGGCCTCGGTGGCGCGGATCTGGTCGGCGCTGGCGGGGTTCTCGGTGACGAAGCCCAGCCAGGTCGGGGGCAGGGCGGCCTCCCCGGCGACGAGCTGGGAGTACATCTTGACCAGGTCGATGAAGGGGGTCGGGGAGGCGGAGGAGAATTCGCCGAGCGAGGGGCGCTGGGCGTCGGGGTCGTCGGGGTCGGACAGGGCCCAGATGAACCCGATGTAGGCCTCCCAGGGGGAGGCGGGAGAGCCGTCCTCCTTGGTGAAGGCGTTCTTGTCCACTCCCAGGGCCCAGCGCTGGGGCTGGGAGAAGAACTCGGAGGAGACCTCGGATCGTACGAGGGTGCGCATGGCGGCCCTCGTGTAGGACAGGATCGGACGGGTGATCTCGGAGCGGCCCCAGTGGCGGGAGGCGCGAGTGCGGTTGACCAGGCGCTCGGCCATGACCCGGCCGGCGCCGTGGCGGTCGCGGTCGACGACGTCCCAGGACCCCGAGGCGGGGACGACGGCAATGGTCTCATCGGGCAGGAAGAGGGTGGCGCCGACGGGGACGCCGTCGTCGTCGAGGGTGACCGCGGCGGCGGCCGACAGACGCCGGCGCACGGGATCCCAGATGCCGGACATGGTGCGCGGGGACTCAACGGTGATCGTCGGGTCGGGGTCGCCCGGGCCGCCGCGGGAGGCGGTCAGGAATGCGACGCCGTGGATGAGGGCCTCCAGGTGGGCCGGGGAGTAGTCGGCCTCGAGACTGTTGTCGGCCCAGATGGCGTCGAGTTCGGTGTCGGTGGCTCCGGGGCCGACGGGGCCGACGGGGCCGACGATGTTGAGGCGCTCCTCGAGGGCATCGACGACGAGGCCGGGCCAGCCGGCGACGGTCTCGACGCCGGACAGGCGCCGCACGGAGGAGGCCCCCAGGGACCGGATCTTCCTGCTCGCCTCGTACCAGCGGGCGCGGTCGGCGTTGAACCCCCGGTGGGAGGAGATGCGGTTGAGGATCTCCTTGAGGATGCGCTCCTCGTCGTCGTCGAGGCGGTCGAGGGCGAGAACATCAGCCACTGAAGATCACTCCTCTCGGTCCCCTCGGCTTGTGCGCGGCGGATGACGGCGCCCTGCGCAGGCCCAGGAGCGCCAGGGACGCGGCCACGAGCGGTGAGATGTCCGCGAGCGCGTTCTTGCGCTTCCAGGCCCACAGCGACTCCCCCAGGGGGCGTATGCGGGCGCCGGCGACGGCGTCGTTGAGCTGGGCCTGGTCGATGTGGACGACCCGGCGCGCCTCGACGGTGTCGAAGAAGATACCGCAGGCCTGGGCGTACTCGCGCATCGTGACCAGGGTCGGGGAGACCCGGTAGCGGCGCAGCTCGGTCTGGAGGGCGGAGGCGGCGCCGCCGGCGTCGACGACGACCCGTGATCCGGGGTGGGCGTCGAGCAGCTCGCGCAGACGCTGGCCGACCCACGTCACCCCGGTCCCCTGGTCGACGATGACGATGTGGGCGCGCCCGTCGGCCAGTTCGGTGGCCGCGACGATGACCGCGGACTCGCGCGAGGGCGGCACGTCAACGCCGAAGAAGAGGCGGCCCGGGCCGTGCTTGGCGTCGGAGTCGGCGCAGGACGCCCACGCCTCCAGGTCCAGTACGGGCGGGTCCTCGTCCGGGGGCGCCCAGATGCCCAGGCGCTCACGGCGGAACTGCTCGGGGTCGGCCCTCATAGCCCGGTACTCGGAGCGGATGTAGTCCACGGTGATGAGCTCGCCCAGCGAGGGGTTGGCGCGGGCCCAGCAGACGGGGTCCGCCTCGTCGAAATCGTCGGCGTCGGGGTCGCAGGACCACTCGAAGTAGGCGAGCCGGTCGTCGCCGTCGGGGCGGGTGGTGCCGCGCTCGCGCAGGGACTCCAGGACCGCGGAGGAGCGCTTGCCGGCGCTCGATGTGTACCAGACCTGGGGGTTGCCGGTGATGGTCTGGGCGGCGAGCGTGGGCAGGAGGGAGCCGATCTGCGTGCTGGTGACGGCGAAGGCCTCGTCGAGCACGAGCAGGCCGTCGGTGGAGAAGGATCGGCCCATCTCCGGGGCGCGCGTCTTGTAGGAGATCGTCGAGCCGTTGACCCAGGCGATCGACTCGAAGCCGTGGGAGGTGCGGAAACCGGGGATGTGCTCGGCCTCGGGGTCGCCCTCGTAGCCCAGGACGTACTCCATGAGGTCGGGGCAGCCCCGCAGCCGGCGGGTCAGTTTCTCGAAGGCGTCCAGGGCGGCGTCGAAGCGGTGCGCGGTGTGCATGATCCTCTGCTCGCCGAACAGCAGGGAGCCAGCTAGCTCGCGCGCCTCGACGATGGCGTTCTTGCCGTTCTGCCGTGGAGCGACCAGCCCGACCTCGAAGGCCAGCCACTTGCCGCCCGGGCCCTCACCCAGCGACGAGGCGAGCACGTACTGCTGCCAGTCGAGCAGGTCCAGGCCGGCGACGGCGGCCAGGTCGACGGCGTCCTCACCGGCGGAGGTGATGTAGAGCGGGTAGCACTCAATGCGCGGACGCTGCCGTCCTCTCAGCGCGGCGTCGGGCGAGTTCGTCAAGGACGCCGCCCCCCTTCTGCGACTGATCCGGGATGAGCCTCCAGATGGCGTCCTCCAGATCCTGACGACGGCGGGACAGGGCGGCGACCTCGCGCGGAGTGGCATCCGCGAGCGCGGCGTCGACGATGGCGAGGTTCTCCTCCAGGCGGCGGATGCGGTCCCTGAGCGGGTCGCCCAGCAGGTGCAGAGGACCGGAGGCCGCGGCGGCCTCGGCCAGGCCGGCCGGGCGGGCCCTGGCGCGGCGGTCCCGATCCATGCGCCTGCGATGAGCCTCCTTACAGGCGGCGCAGGGCTCCTCCCCGTGACGCAGGTGGCGCCGGTGGGCTGCCTCGGTGCCGCAGGGCTTGACGTCCCTGCCCATTTCCCACCCCCGAATGCGGTCACCCCGGACGCGGCGCCCGGGCGCCCCATTCCCGGGGGAATGTCGCACAAATGACGGGGCCGGGGAGATAAATGTCAGTTGCCCGCCGAGCCTGGCCGGGCGGGCCGGGCGGGGGCACCCCCACCCCGGCCCGCCCGACGATCACCATCTTTCGTTGAGATACAGCGGCTTGAGCGCATTGACGCGAGCATTTTTAATATTCCCCCGGCGACTATTGCAGGACCGGTGCGCCGGCCTGATAGCACCCAGAAGACCACCGCCGTCCTTAAGCGGATGAACATGATCCGCGGTGAATGCCATGGGATGATCATAAGGAAGACGCGTGTCGATACGACGCCCGCATATCCAGCACGGCAGGTGGTCTCGAGCCACCCGCCGCTTGAGCGCATGGGCCCGACGACGGTACTCGCGATCATCACGGCCGGCGAGCTCGGGCACGGCGCGCTCCCCCTCTCAACGAGCAGCCCCGCACCGTGACACCGGTCGGGGCTGGGCGGGCACACGTGTACCGCTGGCACCAAGGATGCAATACGTCACCGCATCTGTCCAGTACCTGATCGGTGGGCGGCGCGCCGCCCACGCCCACCAGCCAGGGCGGCGGCGGCCTCGTGGGTCAGCACGTCCTCCCACGCCACCCACACCTGTCTGCCCACGCGCGCGCACCGGACCTCACCGCGCGCCCACCACGACTGGAGCGTGCGGTAGCACAGTCCGGGGATGCGCTCCAAGGCCTCGGCCGCGCGCACCCACTCCACGCCGTCGGGCCCCGTCACGCTCACTCCCCGCCCCCGTCCCCGCCCCCGGCCCGGGCGGCGGCCAGGGCCCGGACCCTGAGGACCGCCCAGTCGTCCTCGCCCAGGAGAAGGCCGCAGGCGGGCAGGGTGCAGCGCACCAGCACCTGGGCGCCCACGGCCGACGGCGGAACCCTGACCAGGGACAGGCACCCGCAGGACGGGCAGCGCACGCCCTCCACGCGCCGCTCGGGCTCCTCCATCGGAAACCGGCGCAGAGCCGCCCGCTCACCCCCGACCAGGTCGGCCAGCATGTCACCGGCCCAGGACTGCCCGGCCGCCCAGGCCAGGTGCGCATCCAGCCACCGGACCAGCACCCGGGTCGAGCCCGGCCCGGCCAGCCCGAGCGGCTCGCGCCCCCCGGCGGGCGGCGCGGTCCACCGGGTCGCCCACCGCGGCGGCGGGACCGGGGCCGGGCGCTCGACGGCGACCTCCTCGCACCAGGACGCCAGCACCGAGTGCAACTCGTCCGCCGCCGCCAGGGCCGCCGGGTAGAGCCCGCCCTCCCCCGGGCGACGGGAGGAGCACGATCCCATCCGGCCCAGCGGCGAGGAGACGGCCGGCTCGGCGACC
>ERZ772964.337-NODE-337-length-22042-cov-6.66712_pt1 | contig 22042 bp, 19 predicted proteins | sample MGYA00580675_ERZ772964 | MGnify/ENA primary metagenome ERZ772964 (study PRJEB29015, sample SAMEA2737941) | human oral metagenome | biome: human oral; feature: human-associated habitat; material: dental | place: China | collected 2139 ... | reverse complement strand
GGCCACTAGCACAGAGCTCAGCGAAGCTGATCAACTCGAAGCAACGAATGAAGCGATTCAAGAGATCATGAAGTACAACTTGACTGGAAACTATCAAGTTGTCGAACGCAAAGTTTCGTGATCTTTCGTCCATTTCGTCCATTCTGAACTTCGAAAGAGGGGGGAGAGGGTCCGCAAAAAGGCCCACCCCCCGTCATCGGCCCGCACCTGGCATTTTCCCCGGAGGTGTGTTTGGGCAACCTGAACCGGGGGTTTCGGATAGGACAGGACGACCTGTGTCGTTGGGGTCTTCTTGCGTTCGTTCCTTTCTACCCAACGAGGGGTACGCAAGTCGTCCTGTCCTACCTGAAACCCCGGTTCAAATCCAGTAAAGGAACCCGGAACAGGAGAGAACTCCGTGGCAAGGGCCAAGAAGTCACCCAGGGGACGGGCCGCCACTCCGGAGCAGCAGGAGAATCGACTCATGTCGCTCGCAGTCCAGCGAGCCGAGGAGATGCTACTGGACGGCACGGCTCCTCCTTCCATCATTACGCACTACCTCAAGCTCGCCACGAGCCGTGAGAGGCTGGAGCAGGAGCGAATCCGGGCCGAGAACGACATGCTCAAGGCCAAAGCCGACGCTCTGGCGGCCTCAGCTCGAGGTGAGGAGGCCTACAAGGAGGTTCTCGAGGCGTTCAAGTCCTACGCCGGAGGAGGTGTGGGGCTTGAGTCGGATTCGGACCTATAGGGAACTCTCTCGCATCGAATCCTTCGAGGATCGGTACGAGTACCTACGTCTCAATCAGGATCCCGGTGATCAGACCTTCGGTTTCGAACGGTATCTGAACCAGACCTTCTATCACTCCACCGAGTGGCGCCAGGCAAGGCAGAAGGTCATCCTCAGAGACGACGCATGTGACCTCGGGGTCCCGGGTCACGACATCTACGAAAAGATTCTGGTTCATCACATGAACCCCATTCGGCCCGAGGACCTCGAGGGAGAGTTCAATCCCGACATCCTCGACCCCGAGTACCTGATCTGCGTGCGACACGACACACACAACGCGATTCACTTCGGCGATGCGAGCCTGTTACCCAAGCCTCCTGTCGAGAGAACGCCGAACGACACGATACCCTGGAGGTGACCGTGGCTGACTCGATACTCAACGACATCAAGAAGGCCCTCGGCATCACCGAGGACTACACGGCCTTCGATCAGGAGATTATTCTCCACACAAACGCGGCGATCATGTTCGCAGAGCAGCTGGGTCTGCCCTCCTTCAAGATCACCGGCAAGACGGAGACCTGGGATCAGTACCTGACAGGCATCACGAAGAATCTCGAGGCCGTCAAGACGTATCTGTACCTGCAAGTCAGGCTCGTCTTCGATCCTCCCGCCAACTCGTTCGTCGTAACGGCGATCGAGAAGCAGCTTCAGGAGTACGCCTGGCGCATCAATATCCAGAAGGAGACCCCATGAGCGACACACTCATGCACTACGGGGTCAAGGGCATGCGCAGGGGTACTCGGAAGAGCCGTGAGGAGCGGAATGCCGAGCGCCGCGCCAAGTACGAGGCCAAGCTCAAGGCGAAGTACGGCGACCATGATATCGCTACGATCGAGAACTACCTCAAGAAGCGCAAAGTGCACGCGGAGAAGGTCAAGAACTGGCGCCTCGCCAATCAGCGCAACCGCCAGCTTACCGCCACCGAGCGCCGTGAGAAGTACTACGGCGAACTGGACCGTGGGAAGCTTGGCAAGACGTACTCCACGGACGCCACACTCGCCGAGGCCGCCCGTAAGTTCTACAAGAAGGGGCACAATAAGCGTATGAGTCACTCAGAGCTGATGCACTACGGTGTCAAGGGCATGAAGTGGGGCGTTCGCCGTCGTGCCCGTCGCGATGCCAAGGAATTCACCCAGGCCAAGATGTATTACGGCGAGGGAGCGGGCAATCGGCGCAAGCTGATCAAGGCAACCGTCAAGGCTCGCTCGAAGGACCCGTTCTACAAGAGCGAGTTTGACAAGGCCGTAGCCAATACCGACATGTCCAAGCGGGCTTCTCAGGCTCGAAGGCAGCGAGGTCGGAAGAACGCTCGTAATACTACCGGCAAGACAGTTCGCGGCATCGGCAACATCGCCACAGGTAATGTCAGTCGGGCCGGAGGCGCTTTGGCACTCGGTTACCTGGGGTACCAGGCGGCTAAACGGACTGGGCACGCGCCTAGTGAGGCTGAGCTACTTCGTAAAGCCGCTAGGGGAGCGAGGAGGATCAAGAAAGTCGTGCAACACGATGATGTTCTCGCCCACTACGGCATCAAAGGTATGCGATGGGGGGTTCGCAAGCAGCGCATCAAGGATGCGAAGCGGTGGACTTCCAATAAGCAGGCCAAAATAGACGGTATGTCTGACGATCAGTTGAAGAAGGTTAACAGCCGGCTTCGACTGGAGAAGGAATACAAGCAGCTGACCCAGACTAAGTTCGAGAAGTATCGCAAACGAGCTGGGAAAGCCGTCGAGGAGGCCGTCTTCAACACCTTGCAGACCGCTCTCCAGAAGGGGATCAAGAAGGCCGCCTCTAAGGGCACCAAGCGATTCAAGCACTCGGAGACAAGAATGTCCGATAACATCTTCTTCATTGATGAGGACGAGGTCCTCGCACACTTCGGCGTCAAAGGCATGAAGTGGGGCGTTCGCAAGCAGCGACCCTCCGGAGGCGCCGGTCCGTCCAAGAAGCGCAAGGGACTCTCCCGCAAGCAGAAGGCTGCCATCGCCGGTGTTCTCGGTGCCGCAGCCGCAGCGGGCGCGGGTTACTACCTGCACAAGTCCGGCAACGGCAAGAAGATCGCCGCTCTGGCCAAGAAACAAGGTGCTGCTGCTAAGAAATTCGCTCAGGGCAAGGGACGCAACCTTGGCGCTCAGGCCCGAGTGAAGGCGGCTCAGGCCAATCGATTCGTCAAGTCGCAGTCCGCGAATGCCAAGGGCGCAGCTGAGAAGCTGAAGACCACTAAGGCGGGTAAGTACGCTGAGGCCACCAGGCTAGGCGTTAACGCCGCCAAGTTCAAGGCGGGGGTCGCTGCTCGTAGCGCGGGCTACAAGGCCAAGAATCAGGCCAAGAATCAGGCCTGGAAGGTCGGCAATAAAGTGCGCAAGGCCGCCACGGGCGGAGTCGGCGGCGCTAAGGCCGCGGTCGGTTCCGCTGCACGTGCAGCCAAGTCCAAGTTCGGCAAGAAGTCCCCAAGCAAGGCTCTTTCCACCGTGGTACGCTCGGGTGGAGTGGGCAGGCGCAAGATCGTCGGTACCGGAACTAAGGTTGTCGGCGGAGGCGACAAGGCTCTCGTCAAGAACCTTGCGAAGATCGGTGCAGTCGGGGTAGGAGCCCACGCTACAGGGGTTGCCGTCGCGGGTCGAGCGGCGGCCAAGGCGGGCAAGCGCAGGCGGTCCAAGAAGCGCCGCTGACCATGCTGTCAAATACCGCTACCCCGCGATATTACGCAGAGTTCCGAGACGATGTCCTTGCGGGTCGGATCCCGGTCTGCAAGGAGATCGAGATGGAGATGAACAGGATCGATGATCGGATTCGCAATCCCGGTTTTTATTACGATAGCGACGCTGTGGAGGGATTCATCCGCTTCGCGGAAGCGGAGATGACTCTTACCGACGGATCCGATCTTCGCCTGCTCCCCAGTTTCAAACTCTGGGCCGAGGAGATCTTCGGCTGGTGGTTCTTCACCGAGCGATCGGTTTACGTCCCCAACAAGACGAAGGCCGGCGGCCACTTCGAGAAGCGCCGGGTGAAGCAACGCCTCATCAACAAGCAGTACATCATAGTCGCCCGAGGCGGAGCGAAGTCGCTGTATGAGACGCTCCTGCAAGCCTATTTCCTGACGATCGACACGTCGACCACCCACCAGGTGACGACCGCGCCGACCATGAAGCAGGCGGAGGAGGTCATGCAGCCTTTCCGTACTGCCATCACCAGAGCCAAGGGGCCCCTGTTCGACTTCATGACGCAGGGGTCTCTTCAGAACACGACCGGTAGTCGAGCGCTTCGCCAGAAGCTCGTCCCCACTAAGAAGGGGATCGAGAATTTCATGACGAACAGTCTGCTCGAGGTTCGCCCTATGTCCATCGACAAGCTTCAGGGTCTCCGGACCAAGATGAACACGGTGGATGAGTGGCTGTCCGGCGATATTCGAGAGGATGTCGTCGGTGCCATCGAGCAAGGGGCTTCCAAGGTCGACGACTGGCTGATCCTGGCCGTGTCCTCCGAGGGGACAGTCAGGAACTCGGCGGGCGACAACATGAAGATGGAGCTCCTCAACATCCTGAGGGGCGAGTACTCAGATCCGCATACGTCCATCTTCTACTACCGACTCGACGACATCAAAGAGGTCGCGGATCCGTCGACGTGGCTGAAGGCTCAACCGAATCTCGGTGCGACCGTCTCCTATGAGACCTATCAGCGAGACGTCGAGAGGGCGGAGCACGTACCCGCGGCCAGGAACGATATTCTGGCCAAGAGGTTCGGCATTCCCATGGAGGGGTACACTTACTTCTTCACCTACGAGGAGACTTTGCGGCACAACCGTCAGGACTTCTGGGGCATGCCGTGCTCCATCGGCGTCGACCTCTCGCAGGGCGATGACTTCACTGCCTTCACATTCTTGTTCCCCCTCAGCCGGGGCAGGTTCGGAGTCAAGACACGCTGCTACATCTCTGAGCGCACCATGCTGCGCCTTCCGGGGGCCACTCGTCAGAAGTACGAGGAGTTCCTTCAGGAGGGCTCACTGATGGTGCTCGAGGGTACGGTTCTTGACATGATGAACGTCTATGAGGACCTCGAGGCGTTCATCGCCTCCTGCGAGTACGACGTGCGATGCCTCGGGTTCGATCCCTACAACGCCAAGGAGTTCGTGACTCGCTGGGAGAACGAGAACGGCCCGTTCGGGATCGAGAAGGTGATTCAGGGATCCCGAACGGAGTCCGTTCCTCTAGGCGAGATCAAGGACATGGCGGAGGATCGCAAGCTCCTGTTCGACCAGTCCATGATGACCTTCACCATGGGGAACGCCATCACCCTGGAGGACACCAACGGGAACCGCAAGCTCCTGAAGGCCCGACGGGAGAACAAGATCGACTCGGTCGCCGCTCTGATGGACGCCTGGGTCGCATACAAACTCAACAAGGACATGTTCGACTAGGAGGTGGAGGTCATAGGACTGCGAGACAGACTACAGCACGCCTACAACGCCTTCACTGGCAAGGACATCAGCCGGTCGACCCTCGGCCCTTCCTACACGGTACGGGCCGACAGGCTCGCGCTCGGTTGGACAGCCGACAAGTCGATCATCTCGTCCCTGTTCAACATGATCGCGATCGACGTGTCTGCCACGCCGATCCGACATGTCGACACGGCTCAAAATGGAACCTTTATCGGGATTCGGCGCTCGGCTCTCAATGACTGCCTGATGCTCGAGCCGAACATCGACCAGAACGGTCGCGCCTTCATCCAGGACGCCGTGCTGTCGCTGTTCGACGAGGGGGCCATTGCCATCGTCCCGGTCGAGTCCGACCTGGATCCGAGGACGAACAACAGCTTCGACATCAAGCAGCTTCGTGTCGGGCGGATCACCCAGTGGTTCCCCGAGAACGTTGAAGTGGAGGTCTACAACCAGGCCACCTCGAACAAGGAGCGGGTGATCCTGCCGAAGCGAACGGTGGCTATCATCGAGAATCCTCTCTACGAGGTGATGAACAAGCCGAACTCGACCCTCAAGCGACTGAGCCGCAAGCTCTCCATGCTGGACCTGGCCGACGAGAAGACGTATACCGGCAAGCTGGATATCATCATCCAGCTCCCATACGTCGTCAAGACCGAGGCCATGCGCCAGCGGGCGGAGAACCGTATCCAGTCCATCGAGGACCAGCTCGGCAAGGGCGGCCACGGGATTGCCTACACCGACGGTTCCGAGAAGATCACCCAGCTGAACCGCCCGGCGGAGAACAACCTGCTCGACCAGATCAAGTTCCTCACCGCCGAGCTCATGAGTCGACTGGGGATCTCGGAGGACGTCTTCAAGGGTACTGCGACGGAGATCGTCTGGACACACTACTGGAACCGGGCTGTGGAGCCCGTGCTCTCGGCTCTCGCCGACGGGATGAGCAAGGCCTTCCTCACGAAGACCGCGCGCACCCAGGGTCAGGCCGTGCAGTACATCCGCGACCCGTTCAAGAACGTTCCTCCGAGCCAGATCGTCACATCCCTGGACACCATGCTCAGGGACCAGGTCATCACGCCGAACGAGGCCCGTACGAGGATCGGTCTTCCGCCGTCTCCGAACGAGCAGGCGGATCAGTTGCAGAACCCGAACATCAACCCGCAGATGGGCGACACCTCCCTGGACGGCGAGGGGGCTGTCGAGGACTCCGGTCCTGATATACAGTCGGTGCTCAGCACGCCGATGAGCCAACTCAAAGGAGAAGGATGAAGTTCGACTTCAGTGGCTGGGCCACTAAGAACGACCTGACCTGCTCCGATGGACGCACTATCAAGCATAATGCGTTCAAGGAGAATGACGGCCAGCGCGTGCCGCTTGTGTGGCAGCATGGGCACAACGCCGTCGACAACGTTCTCGGGCACGCACTGCTCGAGAATCGGGATGAGGGCGTTTACGCCTACTGCGCTCTGAACGACACTCCCGCGGCCGACAACGCCAAGGAGCTCGTCAAGCACGGAGACGTCAAAGCTCTCTCGATCTACGCCAACCGCCTCGACCAGCGAGGGGCTGACGTTATTCACGGCAACATTGTCGAGGTTTCCATGGTCCTGTCCGGGGCCAACCCGGGCGCCTTGATCGACAACGTTGCTCTGGAGCACTCGGATGGTTCATGGACCGAGTCCGAGGATGAGGCCATTATCTACTCCGGCCTCACGCTCTCGCACGATTCCGGAGAAACAACGGAGGACACAGAATCCATGGACGATGACGAGGTCTACGACGAGGACGAGGGCATGACCGTTGCCGACGTTCTCGAGACCCTCGACGACGATCAGAGGTTGGCCGTCGCGGCCCTCATCGAGGAGATCAGCGGGGACGTTGGCGACGAGGATGAGGACTACGATGACGACGAGTACGACGTTGACGAAGACGATGACTACGAGGAGGACGCCGAGCACGGCGACTCTGGGGGTGATACTCTGATGCATTCCAACATCTTCGAGGGCGACGCTCGCCGGAATGTGGGCCCGCACCTCTCTCACGCTGATGAGGAGCAGATCTTCGCCGAGGCTCGTATGCCCGGTATGACTCTCCGCACCGCCGTCCTGGCCCACGCCGCGGACTACGGTATCAAGAACCCCGAGCTGCTGTTCCCGGACGCCACCAACCTGGACCCGGAGCCGCAGCGCGTCATGCGCGAGAACTCCTGGGTCGCCAAGGTTCTCCAGGGCTCCAGGCACACGCCGTTCTCCCGCGTCAAGACTCAGTGGTCCAACCTGACTGCTGACGATCTGCGGGCCAAGGGCTACGTCAAGGCCTCCCGAAAGAAGGACGTCGTCTACGAGGTCGCCAACCGGAAGACCGAGCCGACGACCATCTACAACAAGACCAAGATTGACCGTGACGATGTCCTCGACATCACCACGTTCAACGTGGTCGCCTGGATGCAGCAGAACCTGCGCTTCTCCCTCGAGGAGGAGCTGGCTCGTGCTGTCCTGATCGGCGACGGTCGCCAGGTGTCTGACGAGAACAAGATCAAGGAGGCCAACATCCGCCCCATCTGGACGGATGACGAGCTCTTCTCCCACAAGGTCCTGATCGACAAGGACGCCAAGACTCCCGACATCATCGACGCTGTTCGTCGGAGCCGGAAGTTCTACAAGGGCTCCGGTTCGCCGGTCCTGTTCACCACGAACGCCTTCGTGTGCGACATGCTCGAGATCAAGGACACCAATCAGCGCTACATCTACGAGACCAAGCAGGCCGTCGCCAACGCCCTGAACGTCACGGACGTCATCGAGGTCGAGGTCATGGAGGGCGCTAAGCGCGAGGTCGCTGGCAAGACCCAGAACCTGCTCGGCATCATCGTCAACATGCAGGACTACACCATGGGCTCCGACAAGGGCGGCGAGACCTCGTTCTTCGAGCAGTTCGACATCGACTTCAACCAGCAGAAGTACTTGCTGGAGGCTCGTTGCTCGGGCGCGCTGACCAAGTACAAGTCCGCGATCGTCATCGAGAAGGCTACGGCCTGATTCGGTCAAAATGGCAAGATTCTTCGGAAGCATAGGCTACGGACACGCCGTCGAGACATCTCCCGGCGTGTTCGAGGACAAGATCACGGAGAGGGAGTACTACGGGGACGTCAACCGCTCCCAGAAGCAGTACGACGGAGAGGCGAAGGTCATCCAGAATCTCCGCCTCAACAACGAGATCTCCATCGTGGCCGACTCCTACGCCGAAGAGAACTTCTTCGCCATCAAGTATGTGAGGTGGATGGGGGCGCGCTGGGTCGTCACGAATGTGGAGGTCCGCCGCCCCCGCCTCATCCTCAACCTCGGAGAGGTGTACAATGGCCCAACGCCTTGAGTTCCACAACAAACTCATCTCAGCGCTGGGCTCGAGGAACGTCTACTTCCAGCCCCCGGAGTCCGTCCAGCTCACCTACCCGTGCATCGTGTACGAACGGAGTCGAGCCGACTCGAAGTTCGGCGACAACGCCAATTGGATGTACACACCGCGCTACTCGGTCACCCTCATCAGCAGGAATCCCGACGAGTCGGTGCTCGATGCCCTTGCGGCCATGCCGATGTCTACCTTCGAGAGGCACTTCGTGGCGCACAATCTTCATCACGACGTGTTCAACATCTACCAAGGAGTATAGATGGCTGTCCTGACCTGGGACGAGACGGGCAAGAAGTTCTATGAGACTGGTGTGGACCGCGGTGTCCTCTTCCCCGTCGACCTGACCACCGGTGCTTACGCCAAGGGCGTCGCCTGGTCCGGTCTCACCAACGTCACTGAGACTCCGAGCGGCGCGGAGCAGACCGACCTGTACGCCGACAACATCAAGTACCTCTCCCTGACCTCGGCCGAGACGTTCGAGGGCAAGATCGAGGCCTACACCTACCCGGACGAGTGGCTCCAGTGCGACGGATCCGCCGTTGTCGACAAGGTCGTCATCGGCCAGCAGGACCGCTCGGCCTTCGGCCTGGCGTACCGGACCATCAAGGGCAATGACCAGAAGAAGAACAACTACGGCTACAAGCTTCACCTGCTCTACGGCCTGAACGCCTCTCCTTCTGAGCGCTCCTACGGCACGGTTAACGACTCTCCCGAGGCGATCACCTTCTCCTGGTCCTTCAAGGGCACCCCGGTCAACGTGACCGGCCACAAGCCCACCTGTGTCGTCACTCTCGACTCCACGGTCGTCGGCAACAAGGGCATGACTGCCATCGAGAAGCTGATCTGGGGGGACGGGGCCACCGAGTCCAAGCTCCCGACCCCTGACGAGGTCATCGCCGCCGTCAAGGCCGCGGTCTGATGACTCCCACGGACCCCGTGATGCGCTCCGGGGTCCGTGGTGACTCCCAGGGAGGAACGAATGCTGACGATTCACGTCGTCGGGGATGAGCTCTACGACGAGGACCGCAACGAGTTCATCAACGGCTTCGAGGGCGACCTCGAGCTGGAGCACAGTCTCGTCGCTCTGTCAAAATGGGAGTCCAAGTGGCACATCCCGTACCTCGGCAACGAGAAGCTCACCTCTGATCAGGTTCTGGATTACGTCAAGTGCATGACCCTGAATGAGATAGATCCCGTCGCCTACTCGCACCTGACCCTCGAGAACATCCAGGCCATCAAGGAATACATCGAGAACAAGATGACAGCCACGACATTCGTCGAGGTCGAGGGATCCAGCCCCGATCGAGGGATCGTCACGTCAGAGCTCGTCTACTACTGGATGGTGGCTCTACAGATCCCGTTCGAGTGCCAGCACTGGCACCTCAACAGACTGCTCACACTCATCCGAGTGTGCAACGCGAAGAACCAACCCGATAAGAAGATGTCGACCGCCGCCACGCTTCGACAGAATCAGGCTCTGAACGCGGCGAGACGGGCCAAGTATCACTCACGAGGTTAGTATGCCTGGTGTAACTCCTCTTCTTCACACCACTGTGCGCGGCGAGTCCAGTCCGTTCAGCACCGTCTACATCTCCCCCACCAACGGGGTCACCGACGCCTCCGTCACTCTGGGGGCTGACCCCAACTTCGAGCTGGATGTCTCCTTCTACGCAGGCTCCAAGGCTTTGCTCAAGATCGTCCGCAAGGACGGCACCTCGGACCAGAAGATGATAGACCTCAAGGAGTCCATGCCGGAGAAGGTCGTGCGGTTCAACTCCAGGGCCGCTTCCGGATACGGCACGTTCGACACCGGTTGGACCAAGTGCCCAGACAACAACGCCTACGTCTACCGCATCATGGCGGGCATGGTCTACGTCAAGCGCAACAGTGACTGGCAGACCGAGAATCTCAACGGAACTCGAGACGTCAAGATCGTCGATCTCCCCCAGGAGATCCAGGTTCGAAGCCGGACAACGTTCGTTCTCCCCAAGGGTGACTACACGGACGACGGATCTATCATCGAGATCTGGCCCGGAGCCGCACGAACGCCTCCCCGCGTTCGTGCGCAGCTCAAGGCCAACGGCGCTCGAATCATTCCCGTACTCTTCGCGCCTATCGAGAACTCCAACGGCTGAAAAGGTCAAAATGACTGTATCGCAATACGCAGCATCCTGTGCCAGGTACTACGCCGACGTCGCGGATGTCGGTTACTCGCAGCCAGACCGCTGGACTTTCTACGACCAGTCAGACTGGGATGGCTGGCTGATTCGCTCGCCCGCCAACGCGGACTGCTCGGCTCTCGTTGCCGGCTGCTACAACCTCGCAGCCCATCACGAGTGGGGTGAGCCTTTCACTGCCGGCTACTTCCCCCGGTCGACCTGGACCGGATCCCTGCGGGACGAGTGCGCTAAGCGCAACTTCGCCGACATCTCCGACTCTTGGACCGGCAACGAGCCCGATGGCGGCTTCGAGATCGGCGACATCGTTCTGTCCGAGGAGGCTTCGGGTGGTCGAGGGCATGTCGCCATGGTTACCGGGCTCAGCCCGACAATCCTGTCCGAGGCATGGATCGCCGAGGACGGCTCCATCGATGGATGGATCGGCGACCAGACCGGCAACGAGGTACGCTCGATCGAGTACAACGCCCATCCCTACACTCAGGCAGCCGCTTGGACGCACTGTCTGCGTCGACGGGACAACCACGGAAGCTCGGCCTCTTCGCACGCCGAGTCATCCGGCGTCACCTCCATCCAGGATGCTGTTCTTCGGGCCGCCGATGCCACGGGATGCCCGTGGTGGGCCGCACTCGCCTGTCTCAAGATGGAGACCGGTGAGGAGGGCGCCAACATCTACGGCCACGACGCCGGAGGGGCCTGCTCCGGCTGGGGCGAGGTGACGAGGGACAACTTCCTGAACTACTTCTGGCCCATCGTCTCGGAGTGGGGAACCTCGAATGGCGTCGGCCCGCTCCAGATCACCTACAACGGGTATTTCATCAACGATCCCAACCGAGCCTGGTGGGATCCGCAGAAGTCGTCCGAGGTCGGCTGCTCCATCCTCAAGGGACTCATCCAGTCCGAGGGCGATTCCTACGAGGACCTCCGGCGTGTGGGGTCCCGCTACAACTCCGGGACCCGGTATGGGTCCTACGAAGCGTACGGCATTCCGTTCTCCGAGGCATGCCGCTACTGGTACGACAAAGGCCGTCCGAGCCAGGGCTCGAGCGACGGCGGAGAGGAACTCGAAGTGTCATACGCCACTGATCTGCTCGCTGAGATGAAGGACCGTCTCATCGAGATCTCCGATCAGACCGGTGCCGGCATCGAGGGTCGTCGTTTCGACGGCCCCCTTGTCGGCTGGCTGAAGGACATCTCCCGCAAGCAGGACAAGCTCCAGAAGTCTCTCGACGAGATCAAGAACAAGCTGGGCGAGAGCAAGTGAGGTAGACATGCCTTACTGTCATGTGAAGGGCGACATCCCTCCGTTCGCCACTCTTACCATCGACCCCGATGATGGTCCGACCTACGTCGACACCGCGGGTGAGAACGGCAAGATCGAGGGCATGGTGTGGTTCTTCCGCAACAACAACGCTCGCCTCTTCCTGGATGACCAGGGCTGGCCCGCCACGAAGACCGTCAAGCTCTCCGAGGACGACATCGTCGACGTCACCCTCAAGAGCAACCGTCCCGCTGGCGGCGGAGGCGGTGGCAACGGGAACGTCATGATCCTCGGTCGCGAGGAGCAGGTTCCCACGGGCACTCCGCCTAACACGGTTATCGTTCGAAAGGTCTGATCATGGCTTCTCACGTGAAGGGTATCGCGGTCTCCAAGAACCCGGACGAGAAACTGAGTGTTCCGTCTGTCGCCGGGGACTGGGCACTACTCATCGTGGGAGGCCAGTTCGGCGACATGCAGGACTGCACGCCTGCGGGATGGACCGGGAAGTACGTGACCGGAGCCGATATCCGGTCCTGCACCGTGGCCGTCAAAATGGTTGCGAATTCCGCCGACACGCAGAACGTGACATGGAAGTCGAAGAATTCGGAGTATAACGCCCGGTGCTGCGCTACCTTGATTGTCCTTGACGGGACCAGGGTGAAGCAGCTTATTCCGCGTACGCCGGAGAAGGAGTCGACCGGTTGGCAGAACGGGCCGTTTCCGCAGATCACCGGGTTCGTACAGCACGATGTGCAAACTGCCCCGGTCGGCGAATTCCCGGCCAACGTCGAGTCGATCACAAACGGTGCCTGGGGGAAGGCCACGGACAAGTCCTGGTCATCCCTCGTCGTCGGTTACGCTCAATCGGCATACACACCGCCGACCGATGCGGGTATCAAGGTTCGATTCGGTGTCGACGTCCAACTTCATGAGCAGAACAACTCGCTGGATCCGACTCTAGCGGACGGATCCAAGATCGGGGTCGCCGTATGGGACGGAGTTCGGGAGAACCCGACCCTCACAATGCGGGCGATCCCGGAGGGCGCCAAGACGGTAACGGAGCTCCTCACGACTCCACATTTCATTGTGGCTCATCGGGGCGGATCTGAGTCCTGGCCCGAGCACACCAAGGTCGCCTACACCCAGGCTGTCGACTACCACGCCCATGCGCTCGAGTTCTCATCGGCCAGGAGCAAGGACGGCGTCTGGTTCGGTTGCCACGATCAGAGCATGAAGCGTCTCGTTCCGGCTCTGACCAAGAACGCCGATGAGTACACCTGGGCTGAGATCAAGGCCGAGGCGTCTAAGACGCAGTACATGCCGGCGACGATCGACTGGCTGATCGAGAAGTACAGCTCTAGCCATGTCATCGTCTTCGATCCTAAGTATCAGCTGGCTAGGTGGAAAGACGTCTGCGACATGTTCAAGGGCATGGAGCAGAAGGTCATCATCAAGTCGTACTTCGACGCCAAGTGGGCGTTCGATGAGTTTCGAGCTCGCGGATTCAAGACCTGGGGGTACGCCTACAACTCGGACATCAACAAGGCCGCATATCCCGACTTCCTTGCGGGAAGGGCCTGCGATATTCTGTCCATGGAGTACGACGCTCCCCAGACCACGTGGGATCCTCTTAAGGCCTCTGGGCTCCCCACTGTTGCGCATGTTGTCTGGGACGCCAAAAAACTCAAGATGGGATGGTCCCGAGGAGCCATGGGCGCTATTGTGGCCGGTATCACGGCCTCCTGCGAGAGGGCCGCATGAGTCCAGCATTCACGCTGGAGATGGATTCAAGGATGGACACGGGGAAGTGGCTCGAGAGACTCAAAGAGGGCCGCTTCTTCGATTTCCTCGATGAGTGTGGACAGGCCGGGGTTGCGGCATTGGCTTCTGCGACTCCGGTCAGGTCCGGTTACACTGCATCCTGCTGGTCCTACGAGATAAAGCGGAGTACCAAAAGAGTCTCATTGGTCTGGAACAACTCCCACGTGGAGCAGGGTGTCCCGATCGCAGTCATATTACAGTACGGGCATGGCACCAGAACCGGTGGCTATGTCCAGGGCGTGGATTATATAAATCCGGCGCTCAGGCCTATATTCGACAGCATCGTCAAGCAGCTTGAAAGTGCGGTGAGAGGCTAGTGGCGTCCATCGAGGAGCGGGTGGTCTCGCTCAAGTTCAACAACGGCCAGTTCATGAACGGGGTTCAGGACTCCCTCAACGGAGTCAAGAAGCTCGAGGAGGGACTGGCATTCCGAGGCGGTGTCGAGGGGATCAATCAGGTCTCCGCAGCCGCCAAGAACCTCAATTTCTCGGAGGCCCAGGCGGGTATCGCCGAGACCACGAGCAGATTCTCGGCTCTTCAGTCGATCGCGTTCGGCGCACTCGCCAGCATCGGCGGCAAGATCACCGAGATCGGCTCCTCGATGCTCTCGAGCTTCACTGTTCAGCCCCTTATCGATGGTATGAAGGAGTACGAGCTCCAGCTCAACTCCGTTCAGACCATTCTCGCCAACACCTCCCAGCAGGGCGAGACGATTCAGACCGTTAACGCGGCTCTGGACCAGCTGAACACCTATGCGGACCAGACCATCTACAACTTCGGTGAGATGACGTCCAACATCGGTAAGTTCACCGCTGCCGGTATCGGACTGGACGACTCGGTCGCGTCGATTAAGGGTCTGGCTAACTGGGCCGCCGTTGCCGGTGCCAACTCCGAGGCCACCTCGAGGGCCATGTATCAACTCTCGCAGGCCATGGCCGCAGGAACAGTGAAGCTTCAGGACTGGATGTCCCTGGAGAACGCGGGCATCGCCACCAAGCAGTTCCAGGACCAGCTCATCCAGACCGCCAGGATCCACGGCCAGAGCGTCGACGAGATGATCGCCAAGGAAGGGTCGTTCAGGCTATCCCTCTCGAAGGGATGGCTGACCCAGGAGATCATGATGGAGACGCTGAAGCAGATGGCCGGCGAGTACTCCGATGAGCAGCTCGCATCCATGGGCTATACCGAGGAGCAGATTGCTCAGATCCAGGAACTGGCCAAGACGGGTATGTCCGCGGCTCAGGACATCAAGACGTTCTCCCAGCTGATGGGTGTCATCGGCGAGGAGCTCGGTTCGTCCTGGGGACAGTCGTTTCGAATCATATTCGGCGACTTCGAGCAGGCCAAGGCCCTGTGGACCCAGGTGGGCGCATTCCTCACGGGCCCGAGCGGCATCATCACCCAGATGGGCAACGCCAGGAACGCTCTCCTCCAGGGATGGGCGGACCTCGGCGGTAGGGAGAAGGTCCTCGAGGGGCTCGCCTCCCTGTTCCACGCCATGTGGGATCCACTCCAGCGCATTGGCCAGGCGTTCTCGCAGGTCTTCAGCGGTCCGTCCGCCGAGGGCCTGTACAGTATCTCCGAGGCTTTCGCCAACTTCATGGCCAAGCTGGTCCCCAGCGAGTCGACCATCGAGTCCCTCGGCATGTACTTCGAGGCGTTCTTCCGAGTCATCAAAATAGGTGTCATGGTCCTGTCGGACTTCGGCAAGATTGTGGCCTGGATCGCCGGTGGAGCACTCAAGGGACTCGGGGCTCTCATTTCCAACCTGCGCGGCCACACCGCGGATTGGTCCTGGCAGCTCAGGGACCACGTGGTGGCCATTCAGGAGTGGTACGATAGCCTGAATGTCGCCGAGAACGTCATCAAAGCCATCATCTGGACGGGCAAGGGGCTTAAGCGCATCTGGGGCAACTTCTCCGAGGGGTTCCATGATGAGATCACGCCCAGCCTCACGCGCCTCAAGGAGGCCTGGGACAACTTGTGGGAGGCTCTGAAGACCGCGGGCTCCGGGATCAAGGAGGCCATCGTTGGTCCATTCAAGCAGCTAAAGGAGGGCGCCCAGGAGGTTGGACAGTCGCTCGGTATCGTTAGCGACTCTACCGAGGAAGCCGGTGAGACGGCCGAGGAGAACGAGTCCAAGTTCACCAAGCTCAAGAACAAGATCGTTGACCTGTTCGAGAAAGCCTATCAGAAGTCTTACTTCTGGGGGCAGCACCTGGCCGACCATCTTATTCCGGCGATCGATAAGCTCACCAGCTTCATAAACTGGCTGACCGAGTGCATCAACAAGCAGGCCATCGTCGTCACCAACTGGCTGACTCCCAAGATGGAGAAACTGGCCGCGATCTACGTCGAGGTGTCCACCAAGTTCCACCAGTGGGCCGAGGCCATGGAGAACGGGCCCGATATCGCTTGGCTGTCGTCCATCGGCGGCATTCTCAAATCCTTCGGATCCGGTATCTGGGGCGTCGTCAAGAACCTGGCAACTCTGAACTTCCACTTTGACGTCGAGCCGTTCAAGAAGGCGTTCAGCGACCTCAAGACGCTCATGGGCGAGTATGCCGAGTCGGTCAAGTACAGCTGGAATACAACTAAGGACTTCATTTCCAACCTTGAGCTCAAGGACAAGGCTGCATCCGGGTGGCGGAATTTCGTCGAGATCATCCGGGGGGTCGTCAAGGCTCTGGGCACCGTCGGCAAGTACGCCCTCATCGCCGCGAAGGCCATCTTCGAACCGTTCAAGGGTGCGTTCGCCGAACTCAAGAACATGGCCGACAATGGCGACTACAAGGGCATATTCGACAGCATCCTCAAGGCCGGAGCCCTGGCTACATTCGTCGTCATGGCCCGCAAGGTTATCAATGTCCTCAAGGAGTTCGGTGAAGCTGGATCTAACTTCGCCGGAATCCTCGGCAGTGTCAAGGACGTTATTGACGGGTTCAAGGACTCGATGGATGCCACGACCAAGCAGGTCAAGGCTACCACTATCCTTATTCTCGCCGGTGCTGTTCTCGTTCTGGCCGCTGCGCTCTGGGTCGTCGCTCAGGTCCCGGCGGGTAAGATCGCGGCTGCTGGCGCTGCTCTGTACTTCATGTTCAACATGCTCAAGAAGGCAGAGGACGAGCTGACCAGCTCCGGCGAAGGCAAGGATACGAAGGGCCTCGCTAAGCGAATGCTGGCGCTGGTCGTACTGGCCGGAGTCGCGCTTATTCTGGGCAAGGCTCTGAACCTCATCGGCTCCATGGATTGGGACGATATCCTCAAGGGAACTCTCGGTCTCTACGCGGTCATACGGATGATGTTGATGATGGCCGATACGACCACCAAGAAGAACAAGGATATCCTGGCATTCGCTCTCACGGCGATTCCGCTTGGCGTCGGCGTTCTCCTACTCGCCAATGCAGTCAAACCGCTCGGCGAGATGAGCCTGTCCGACCTGGCTCAGGGTGTTATTGCGCTTGGTCTTATCATGAAGATGATGGCCATGATGTCGCAGATGGGGACGGTCAAGATCAAGAAGGCCTCGGCGTTGGCGTTCTTTGCACTGGCGTTCACCATGCGTCAGATCGCGAAGGTTCTCACCGAGATCGGCGAACTTTCCTGGGGCAACACGATCAAGGGCGTCATCGCAATGGATGCATGCCTGGGTTCTTTGGCCTTCACGATCGAAAGACTCGGAAGCGAGAACCTCTCGAGCGGCAAGTCCTTTGTGGGGGCACTGGCGATGCTTATCCTGGCGGCGACACTCAAACTCGTTGCCAGCGATATCGAGAGTTTCGCCTCCATGCCATGGGGCGACTACATCAAGGGTCTTCTCTTGATGTCTGTGGCCCTGGCGGTTCTCGTTGGGATCGGCTCCATCGGCGGAGGCAGCATCGGCGGTGCATCTGCGCTATTCGTAACGGTTGCAGCGCTTGCGCTACTAGTGCCCGTACTTAGCCTCCTGGCGTCCATGGACTGGGGTACTGCGGGCAAGGGTATCGCTATCATGGCCCTGGCGCTGGGTGCTCTGGTGGCTATCGGCGCTATTGCTGAGTTCGCGGCAATCGGCCTTCTCGCTCTGGGCGGCGCTATATTGATGATCGGCTACGGAGTCGGCTTGGCAACAGGTGGCATAGCCAATCTGGTCAATGCCATCGCCAACTTGTCGACCACCGGAGCCGAGGGTGTCCAGACATTCCTGGACGCCGTCGACGGCTTCATCGAGAGAATGCCTCAGATGGGCACGGCTATCGGCGAGGCCTTCATCAACTTCATGCAGGTCTTCGTCGATAACCAAGGAACCATCGTCGAGTACATCAAGGTCGTTCTCACGTCCGCCGCTCAGGCGATGATCGAGTCCATCCCGACGTTCGTCGAGCTCATGATCACTATCATCCACGCGATCATCCAGGTGGTCTACGACTGCGCTCAGGAGATCATCGACTGCGCCATATTCCTGATCATCACCTTGTCGGATGCTCTTATCGAGAACATGCCGACACTGGTCGAGAGGGGTTCCGACGTCCTCACGTCCTTCCTCGAGGGTCTGTCCTACAAGATCCCCGAGATCGGGACCAAAGCGACTGACTGCATCGTGGCATTTCTTCAGAGCCTCGGCGACAACATGCCGAGGATCACACAGGCGGCGTTCGAGACGATCATCAAGTTCATCAATGGACTCGCCGATGCCATCGAGAACAACTCGGGCGCTCTGACGGATGCGGGTATCCGACTCATCACAGCGATTAGGAATGGTATCGTCACGGGCATCAAGACTCTTGTATCCACGGGTGTCTCGCAGATGCGGAGCGCCGGTAGACAGATGGTCACCGGCCTCAAGAACGCGATCATAGGCAGGCTCGCTGAGATCGGTCATGCGGTCAGGAACATGGGCGACACCATTGTTCGGAATACAAAAGCGGCATTCGGCATTCATTCTCCTTCCCGTGTCATGTTCGAGATCGGTGAGTTCCTGATGCAGGGTCTGGCCAACGGTATCTCGGAGAACACCGAGCAGGGGATCAACGCGGCCTCCACGATGGCGCATGACACCGTCGACGCGTTCGCCAAGGGCTTCGCTAACACGAAGGATATTTGGAACGACGGCGACATGGACCCGACGATCAAGCCAGTTCTGGACCTCTCGCAAGTGGAGGAGCAGGCCGGCAAGATCCAGGAGCTACTGCCGCAGGGCGATATCCAGGAGAACCTGTCGGCCAACATGACGACCCAGCTCGCGGGCAGGGCCGTTCAGGGTGCTCAGTCCCGCATCGGCGAGACTGTGAATGAGACTGTGAACAACGGCAGTAGCGTCGTGTTCAACCAGTACAACACGTCGCCCAAGGCTCTGTCCGAGACGGAGATCTACAGGCAGACGCACAACCAGATCGAACAGTTCAGAGGAGCCATGTACGACTTATGATCGAGTCCATAGAGTTCCTGACATATCGTCAGCACAGGATCGTGCTCTCGCTCACGAACCCGTGGATTGAGGGTGTCGCGGTCAAATCCGTCGACGGTCTGTCGGCAACGAAGGCCTCGATCAACACCACGGAACTGGTTCTGACGGACGTGGCGATCTTCAACGGCGCGAGGGCGGGAATGAGGAACCTCAGGATCAAACTCGCGCCGTTGCCATATCCGGACATCGAGACCACTCGTCAGCGCATATACTCCTGGTTCCAGATCAAGCAGCCCATGTCCGTATACATCAACACGGACAAGCGCAGAGTCAGGACTGAGGGTTACGTCGAGTCGGTCGAGGCGGATGTCTTCTCCAAGGATGAGGAGATCAATGTCAGCATATTGTGCCCGGACGCCTACTGGCACGACGCTGATACGATGGTCAACCAGAACCTCGAGTGGAAGCGGGACATCGGAACCTTCGAGTTCGATTTCATGGATGAGCCCTCCCCATCGCTCGAGTTCGCCAAGGATCGTGGAGTCCTGTCTGCCGTCATCGACTACAAGGGTGAGGTGGAGACTGGATTTACCATGATATTCCGGTTCCGCCCAGGGGCCAAGCTACCGATCACGGTCACCGAGACATTCTCCGGGGACACCTTCAAGCTCACCGGAGCATTTCTCGACAAGACGTACTACAAGGTCGACCCGATCGTTGGTGGCGACGTCGTGACCGTCAATTCTCGGGTGGGGTACAAGTCCATCATCCGGGACAGAGGCGGCCGCAAGGACAAGTTCCTGGCGGCACTGGACCGGAACTCGGACTGGCTCAAATTGAGACCGGGTGTGAACGAGTTCCAGATCGCCATGAATAATCCGAAGCTGACCGACGTCTCTTTCTCAACCGACGTTCTCTACCAGGGGGTGTGACATGTATCTTGCCGTATTGGATGAGTCCATGACCATCCAGCATCTCTGCGAGGACTACAAGTCCGTCGTCTGGACAGAGCGATTCCATGGATTCGGGGACTTCAAGCTCGTTGTCCCCGGAACCCTGGAGAATCTGAGGACTTACCAGCTGGACTACTACCTGTACACCAAGGGCACGAACAAGCTCATGATCATCGAGCAGGTCGAGCTCAACACGGAGTACGGCAAGGAGTCCCTGCTGACGGTCAGCGGGCGGAGTCTCGAGTCCATACTGGACCGGCGGGTCATGCACCCCTACCCCATGTGGGAGGGAACTCTTCTGTGCAAGCACGAGCGCACCCGCGGCAAGGTCAAGGACGTCGTTAAGCACTACACCAACCTGCTGTTCAAGCAGCGGGACTCCCTCGATGCGAATCACGAGCGTCATGTCAAGGCATTCGGCTGGTATTCGGTTGATGAGCTTCCGGATGGAATCCGCAAGGGTCGACCGGTTTCGTCGTTGGATATCGGCAATATTCAGGTGAGTTCGGCCGGTCCCGTCCGCGGCATGAGCCAGAGCGCGGATTACACGAATGTTGGTTACGACGACAAGGATCCGTACACCATGGAAGGGTCCTGGTACAAACTCGTTCAGGAACTGACGGACTTGACAATGTCCGGATGGGCGATCGAGTATAATGGCGAGGACCCTTATTACTGGTACGGGTACACGTATAACGGCGTTAACCGCACTTTCAATCAGGGGGAGCGCCCGCCTGTAGTATTCTCGCCGAAGTATGACAACCTGTCAAAGGCTACGTACTTCAAGTCCAAGGTCAGTACGCGGACCAAGATATTCTCGGGGGCTGTTAAGTTCACTATCCCTACGAAGCTTGCTCTGTCCGGGGAGTACCTGGATCAGAACTCGGACTCCTCCATGCAGAACAATTCAGTGACTGTGGGAACCAAGGGTCTGGGTCTCCGTGAGGGATATCTTCGATCGCCATCGGTCGAGCACACCAACGGGTATATGGAGTACAATGGTAAGTATGGAGTGGGGTCCATCGATCCCAACTCGATCTATCGACAGATCCACGAGCAGTGCAACACCGAGCTGTGGCGCCATATGCCAATTGAGATGTTCTCGGGCGAGGCCGCTCAGCAGTCAATGTACGTCTACAACGAGGACTTCTTCCTGGGCGATTTCGTGCAGATCCAGAACGAGTTCGGGCAGCAGGACATCGCTCGGGTGACGGAGTACATCCGTACATCCTCAGACTCGGAGGGCGACATCTTCTATCCGACGTTCGAGTCCTTGTCCGATATTCAGAAGTCGAAACCGGGGTTGAACATCACATGACAGAGAAATCAGGATTCTTCGTCTCCATCAACGGGGACAGGAAGTACTCCGCGGACGACTTCGGTCGAATGTTCGACGGTGTCATTTCCGACGGCATCTTCCAGAACTGGGGGCGCGGCTACCAGGTCGTCAAGGGCAGCGGACGGACCATCATTATTCAGTCCGGTCGCGCCTGGCTCAAGGGCCACTGGCTCGAGAACGATGCGGAGCTGTACTACACCCTCAATCCCGGTAGTACTGACGGCGATCGCTACGACGCCATATTCATCCGGGTCAACAACACCAGGGACGTTCGCGTCGCCGGTATTCGGGTCGTTCAGGGGAATCCGAACCAGGGTATTCCGCAGCCGACTCAGATCCCGGACAACTACGAGGTTCTCATCGCCGCCGTCCGCATCCCTAGGGGCGCTCAGGCCTCATCCGCCTTCGAGATCATCGACTGCCGAGGCAAGTCCGGTGAAGCGAACGCCCAGTGGGCTCAGAGTGTCATGCAGCCCAAGCAGATCACTCTGAACAACAA
>ERZ772964.336-NODE-336-length-22109-cov-15.7669_pt1 | contig 22109 bp, 22 predicted proteins | sample MGYA00580675_ERZ772964 | MGnify/ENA primary metagenome ERZ772964 (study PRJEB29015, sample SAMEA2737941) | human oral metagenome | biome: human oral; feature: human-associated habitat; material: dental | place: China | collected 2139 ... | reverse complement strand
AAAAAACCGACTAATTTCAAGGGGTAAGAGCAGGGATTAAGCACTTGTTCTGCGTGTCCTTAGAGCTGGAAATCTGCCGTATATGGCAGGATCCGATGCTTGTGTGAACGCGGTGCTGCTAGAATGTATTCACGTTGTATTTACTCAAAAGGCAGGTGCACGAGGTGAAGTATTCGGAGCTTGTGAACAGCGGTGCCACCGAGACCGAACTGCAGGAGCAACTCGTCGGCGGCGACATGACCACCATCACCATGCGTATACCAAGAAACCTCAAGGAAGCGGGAGCAGAAGCTGCGAACCTACGCGGCATCAGCTTCAGCGCCTTCATCCGCATGTGCATGATTGAAGAGCTAAGCAAGAGAGGCTAGCATGAACCATTCAGAGATATTGAGCTTCATCTGGGGCACTGCAGACCTCCTGCGCTCCAGTTTTAAGCAGCATGAGTACGGTGACATCATCCTGCCCCTTACGGTCATGCGCCGCCTCGATGCAGTGCTTGAGCCTACCAAGCAGGCGGTACTCGAAGCGGCGGCTAAGAAGATGCCTGACGCCCTGCGTGACACGATGCTCAAGAAGGCAGCAGGAGTCGACTTCTACAATAGGAGCGAGTTCACGATGCGCGGGCTCCTCTCTGATGCTGACGGCATCCGCGAGAACCTGACCAAGTACGTCACTTCCTTCTCACCCGAGATTGCCGACATCTTCGACAAGTTCAAGATCTTCGATCGCATCAAGGACCTGGACGACAACGACCTGCTGTTCCTGGTAGTCGAACGCTTCTGCAACCCGAAGATCGACCTGAGCCCGGCGTCTATCAGCAACTCCGATATGGGAGACATCTACGAGGAACTTATCCGAAAGTTCTCCGAGGCATCGAACGAGACAGCCGGTGAGCACTTCAGTCCACGCGACGGCCTGCGTCTTGCAGCCGAACTGCTGGTCGTTGGCGAGATGGACGACCTCACGCAACCGAATCGCATCGTGAAGGTGTGCGACCCGTGCGCCGGAACCGGTGGCGCTCTCACGGTCTTCGCAGACCGTGTAGCAGAGATAAACCCGCAGGCCACAGTCGTCACCTACGCACAGGAGATAAACGGGCAGTCCTACGCCATCTGCAAGTCGGACACCATCCTCAAGGGCGGCAACATCGCCAACGTCCACCTCGGCGACACGCTTGCCGACGACCGGATGCCCGGCGATACGTTCGGCTATCAGATATCGAATCCGCCCTATGGCGTCGACTGGAAGAAGTCGCAGGCAGCCGTCAAGAAGGAGCACGAGGAGCTCGGCTTCGCCGGACGCTTCGGTGCGGGCCTTCCGCGCATCTCCGACGGCCAGCTGCTTTTCGTGCAGCACATGGTGGCCAAGATGCGCCCCGTGGACGAGGGCGGCGGCCGCATAGCCGTGTTCCTGAACGGCAGCCCGCTCTTCACGGGCGCCGCTGGTTCCGGTGAGAGCGAGGTGCGCCGCTACCTGCTGGAGCACGATCTTGTGGACGCCATCGTGGCGATGCCCAACGACTTCTTCTTCAACACGGGCATCGCCACCTACATCTGGGTGCTCGACAACGCCAAGGAGCCGCGCCGCAAGGGTAAGATGCAGCTCATCAACGCCAACGGGATCTACGGCAAGATGCGCAAGAGCCTTGGCAACAAGCGCAACGAGTTCAGCGACGCGCAAGTCGAGCAGATCATGGGGCTCTACAAGGCCTTCGAGGATGCCGACCCCAAGCTCAGCAAGGTGTTCGACAACGACGACTTTGGCTACATCACCGTCGACGTGCGCCGCCCACAGCGAGATGAGGACGGCAACCCGGTGAAGACCGCCCGGGGAAAGCTCGTTGCGGACAAGGACCTCAACGACACTGAGAACATTCCGCTCACGGAGAGCGTGGACGAGTACATGGCACGCGAGGTGCTACCCTATGCGTCCGATGCCTGGATCGAGCCGCGTAAGCAGAAGAAGGGGCAAATGCTCGAGCTGCGCGACGGGGGCACCGTTGGCTACGAAATTCCCTTCACGCGCCACTTCTACGAGTACACGCCCCTGCGCCCTAGCTCCGAAATCATGGCCGAGATTCGAGAGCTCGAGACGAGCATCGTCGAGCAGCTGCAGAAGGCAGGGCTCTAGTCATGGAGCGATACGAGGAATATAAGGATTCTGGGGTCGAGTGGATAGGCAAAATTCCTAGGGGATGGGGTGCAGCTGCCGCCAAGCGATGGGCACGAATTTCAAACGGGTCTAATCCAACGACCAATGGCAATACGCCGGTATATGGCAGTAGCGGTGTTGCGTTTAAAACATGCGGTGAGTCCAAGCAAGCTCCAGCTGTGCTATTAGGCCGCAAAGGAACCATTGGATCTCCCAGCTATATCGACCATCCATACTGGAATGTCGACACTGCGTTTGATGTTAAGACAGACGAAGAGGTTTTGAAGTTGCGGTATTACCTCTACCTCGCCACCTGTTTTGATTATGCACGCTATCAAACAAACACTACAGTTCCGAGCATGACCCAAACAGATTACGAGGACATGATAATTCCCCTCCCAAGCGTGATTGAACAACAAGCTATCGCTGGCTATCTCGATGCCAAGACTGTCGAGATCGATGCGCTCGTCGCGGACTGCGAACGGGCGGTCGATTTGCTGCGGGAGTACCGCAAGGCGGTCATCTCCGAGGCGGTCACCAAGGCTCTCAATCCCGATGTCCCCACGAAGGATTCCGGCATCGAGTGGATTGGCAAGATTCCGGTCTCATGGGCAATCGTTCCCTTTAAAGCGATTGGAACCGTTGCTGCAAACTTTCAACATCCATCTGATTACCCTGATGTCCCCCAGGTATCGCCAGACAGAATTGAAAAAGATTCCGGCAGGTTATTGCCTTGTGTAAGCGTCGCCGAAGCCGGCGTCGAAAGCGACAATCATCTATTCCATGCGGGGGATATTCTCTATCAAAAGTTCGTCCCGCCTTGAATAAAGTCACTGTTGCCCCCTTTGATGGCATGTGCAGCGCAGATATGTATCCGATAGTCACCGCACAAAATAGGAATTGGCTTGTTTGCTACATGCTTTCCAACGCTTTCATGGAGCAGGTCATCGTTTCGACTGATCGCGTCAAGATGCCAAAGATTAACAAAGAAGAGCTCGGCACATTTAAGGTCGTGCTGTCGGATGCTGATGCCCAAATCAAGATAGCTGCTTATCTCGATGCCAAGACTGCCGAAATCAATTCCCTCATCGACGCAAAGCAATCTATGATCGACAAGCTGCGCGAGTACCGCCGCTCCCTCATATCCGAGGCCGTTACCGGTAAGTTCAAGGTACCCGGCATCTAGCACCACGGAGAACGAATCATGAAGAAGATCAACGGAACACCCAAGAACCTCAAGGAGCTGCTTCAGAACACGAAGTACTCCATACACTACTACCAGCGCGAATACGCCTGGCAGTTCAAGCAGATCCAAGAGCTCGTAGACGACCTGACCGACGAGTTCCTCATCTACTACGACCCCGCCCATGAGCGCAAGGATGTCGCCCAGTACGGCGTGTACTTCATGGGCAGCGTCGTGCTCGCCGGCCGTGAGAACGCCATTATCGACGGCCAGCAGCGTCTCTCGTCATTGTCTTTGCTCCTCATTTACCTGCGCCGGCGCCTGCTGGATATGGGCATGACGATAGCGACCGTGAACCAGATGATCTACTCGGAGAGCTTCGGCACCGCATCGTTCAACATATCGGTCGAGGACCGCGAGCCCTGCCTGCAGGCGCTCAACGACGGCAAGGACTTCGACCCAGAGGGCTACGGCGAGAGCGTGAAGAACCTCTACGTGCGTTACCAGGATATCTGCGACCTGTTCCCCGAAGAGATCGACGACAAGTCGCTGCCGTACTTCGCAGATTGGCTGACCGAGAAGGTCTACTTCATCGAGATCGTCACCGAGACCGAGCAGGACGCGCACAAGGTCTTCGTGTCCATGAATGACCGCGGCCTGAGCCTGACCTCCGCCGAGATGCTCAAGGGCTACCTGCTCTCCGAGGTGTCCGACGACAAGAGGCGCGAGAAGCTCAACGACGTGTGGAAAGCCAAGATGCTCGCCTTGAAGGAGCTGGGCAAGAGCGAGGAAGAGGACTGCATCAAGGCGTGGCTGCGCGCCAAGTACGCCGAGAGCATTCGTGAGAACAGGAAGGGCTCAGCGCCAGAGGACTTCGACCTCATCGGCGGCAGCTTCCACAAGTGGGTGCGCGACGTGCATGCGCGGCTCGGGCTAAATTCCTCGGAGGACTTCGAGCGGTTCATAGAGGAGTTCTGCAAGTTCGCCGACATCTACATCCGCCTGAGGCAATGGGAGTCGGCGTTCGACGAGAAGCAGCCCTACCTCTTCTACAACGCCGCACTCAGCTTCACCCTGCAGTCGCAGCTCTGCCTTGCCCCCATACGAACCGAAGACTTGAACGAGACCGTCGAGCGGAAGGTCCTGCTCGTGTCGCGCTTCATCGATATCTACATCTACACAAGGGCGATCAACTACAAGAGCATGGACTACTCCACGATCAAGTACGCCATGTTCCAGTTGACGAAGCGCATCCGCAACCTTGACGTTAAAGCTCTGGTAGCCCAGCTCGGTAAGGAGATTGCCGACCTAGACATCAGCATCGACGGCGCCTGGGATGAGTTCAGGCTGAACTCCTACACCAAGAAGTACATCCGCCACATGCTCGCCCGCATCACCGACTACGTGGAGCGCGGTTGCGACCAGCCCGGCCACTACCTGGAGTACGTGGCTGTGAAAAGCAAGCGGCCCTTCGAGGTCGAGCACATCATCACCGACCACTTCGAGTGGTACCAAGACGAGTACGGCAGCCACGAGGAATTCGAGGCAACGAGGAACAGGCCCGGCAATCTGCTGCTGCTCGACAAGTCGACGAACTCCTCGATTAACGACGACCGCTACCCGGACAAGCTCCCTGTCTACGGAAGCGAGAAGGGCAACGTGCTCTCCGCGGCCCTCGTCTCCGCCTCGTATCAGCACAACCCGCGCTTCCTCAAATTCATCGACAAGACGGGCTTCGATTTCAAGGCATACGAGACCTTCGGCCACAACGAGATCACCGAGAGGTCCAATCTGATAAAGGCGCTGGTGCTGGCGCTCTGGACGCCTGACTTCGACCAACTTGCTTTCTAGCTAGCAAGTGCCTTCACCAGGAGATACGCCATGGAAGAGACCTTCGATAAAAAGCCCCGAGCAGTGGTGGAGTATTACGTCACCGCCACGCCGAGGACGACGGAGAAGAACTTCGAGAACAACGTCGAATCGATGATGCACGACGCCGGTTGGGACGTCTTCGAGAGCAACGCCGAGGCGCAGGCAGACTACGACCGCAAGCGGGCGTTGAAGACCGAATCGCTCATCGGTTTCGTGAAGGAGACCCAGCCCGAGGAATGGGCGAAGATCGAGAAGATGTACGGTGTCCAGGCAGAGGAGCACTTCCTGAAGCGCCTCTGCGACGAGCTCGAGCCACACGACGAGCGCGGCGGCGTCGTTAACGTGCTACGCCGCGGAATCAAGATGGCGCCGGGCGCGCAGTTCCGCCCGTGCTTCTTCAAGCCGGCGACGGGCAAGAACCCGGACGCCATAGCGCGCTACGAGGCGAACCGCTTCGAGCTGGTGAGGCAGCTGCGCTACGGCACGCTGCCCGACGACAAGGACAACTCGGTGGACACCGTGCTCTTCCTGAACGGCATCCCCGTGGTGACCATGGAGCTGAAGAACAACCTCTCCGGTCAGCGCACCGACCATGCCGTGAGGCAGTACAAGACCGACCGTAGCCCCAGGGAGCTCTTGTTCAAGCCGAACCGCCGCGCCATCGTGCACTTCGCGCTCGACTCCGAGATGGTGGAGATGTGCACGTGGCTCGCGAACGGTAAGTCGTACTTCATGCCGTTCAACAGGGGCAACGGCATGAACGGCGCGGGCAACCCGCCGAATCCGGACGGCTACCGCACCGAGTACCTTTACCGCGAGATCCTCGTCCCGGACAGCCTCCTCGACATCATCCAGCGCTTCGTGCGTGTGGAGTACGACCAGGACACCCGCGCGATGAAGAGGGTCATCTTCCCGCGCTTCCACCAGCTCGACGCTGTGCGCAAGCTCGTCGCTGATGCGAAGGCCAAGGGTACCGGGCAGAGCTACCTCATCCAGCACTCGGCGGGCAGCGGCAAGTCGAACTCCATCGCATGGCTGGCGCACCACCTGCAGTCGCTGCACGACGACAACGACAGCCCGGTATTCGACACCGTGATCATCCTGACCGACCGGCGCAACCTAGACGTGCAGCTCTCAGAGACGATAGAGGCCGTCGAGCACAAGCGCGGTGTGGTCGTGCGCGTCCGCGAGCAGGACGGCTCGGCTGGCCTGCGCGAGGCTCTGAACTCCGGCGCGCAGATCGTCACGTCCACCATCCAGAAGTTCCCCTACATCTGCAGCGAGACCAAGGCTTCCGGTCGCAAGTTCGCCGTCATCATCGACGAGGCGCACAGCTCGCAGTCGGGCAAGGCGAACGCCAAGATGAAGATGGCGCTCATCGACCGCGATTTGGACCCCGACGAGCCGTGGGACGACGAGGACGAGCTCGCCAAGGAGATGAAGGCGCAGGGGACCATCCCCAACCTGAGTTTCTTCGCGTTCACCGCGACGCCCAAGGCCGCGACCCTCGAGGTCTTCGGCACCCGCGACGACGAGTGCAAGCGCGACGCGAACGGCATCCTCATCCCGCGACCCTTCCACCTGTACAGCATGAAGCAGGCGATCGACGAGGGGTTCATCCTCGACGTGCTGGAGAACTACACCTGCTTCGAGACGTACTTTAAGCTTGCCAAGACCATCCAGGACGACCCGAAGTACAAGGAGGCCAAGGCAAACCGGGCGCTCATGGGCATCGCCGAGTGGAGTCCGGCCATGGTCGAGCGCAAGGCGCAGATCATCGTCGAGCACTTCATGAACGACGTGGAGGGCGTTCTCGGCCACAAGTCTAAGGCCATGGTCGTCACTTGGAGCCGCCCGATGGCGTACCGCCTCTACCGCGCGATGACGGACTACATCGACCAGGAGCGCTACGCCTGCGAGGTCATGGTCGCCTTCTCCGGCAAGCTCGAGGTTGACGGCGAGGAACTCACCGAGGCCAGTATCAACGGCGCTCCGGAGTCCCGCACGGCCGAGCTCTTCGACAGCGACGCCAAGCGCATCATCGTGTGCGCCAACAAGTTCCAGACCGGCTTCGACCAGCCCAAGCTCTGCGCCATGTACGTGGACAAGAAGCTCACGGGCGTGGCGGCCGTGCAGACGCTCAGCCGCCTGAACCGCACGTGTTCCATCCCCGGCAAGCGCACCTTCGTTGTCGACTTCGCCAACACCTGGGACATAATCCGTGCGAGCTTCGCGAACTATTACGAGACCACCGAGCTCGACGCCGCGACCGACCCGGACGTTATCTACAACCTGGCCGACAGGCTCGCTGGCTACCGCGTGTTCGAGGCCTCCGAGGTGGAGGCCGTGGCGGACGCCTACTTCGGCGAGCCCGACCCCGACAGGGCCCTCATGAAGGTCGAGGCGAAGCTGCAGCCCGCCGTCGACCGCTAGAAGGCAATGGAGGACACGAAGAAGCGCGAGCTCAAGGCGCTGCTGCGCAAGTTCCTGCGCTCGTACTCGTTCATCACGCAGATGGTGAGCCTCGGTGACAAGGAGCTGCACAGGCTCTTCGTTTACGGCGGGTTCTTGGTAAAGAAGCTCTTCCTCGAGACCGGTGACACCCCCGACCTGCGCGACAAGGTTGATTTGGAGTATCTCCGCATCGAGGACAAGGGCACACAGGCCATCAGCCTGCAGAGCGAGCAGCTGCACAATGGCGGCGCGAACGCCGGCATCGCCAAGGAGGAGGAAGAGGAGCGCCTGAACGTGCTCATCGAGCACCTCAACGAGGCGTTCAGCGCCGAATGGGAGGACGCCGACAAGATTATCAAGGCGTGTGCTGACAAGATTTGCGAGGACGAGGACTTCGTGGCCAAGGCCCGCACCAACACCATGGGCGACCTGCGGGCGATCTTCGGCGACGTGATGATGAAGGCGCTTGCGGCCATACTCTCCGACAGCACCGACATGTACGAGAAGTTCAACGAGAACTCCGACGCCTACATGCGCGTGATGGACTCCGATCTGCTGCCCATCGTGTACCGAAGGTGCAATGAGGATGCTTAACAGGAAGGTGCCTCACATACGCGTTATCGAGAGGCAAATCAGGGATGTCAGAGCCGCTGTGGAGGCCGACAATCTGCTTTCGGCGCTCGCTCTCGCCCTGACGTTTCCCGATGCCCTCGGGCAGGTGATGTATCCGGAACTGGTCACTGGCAAAGGCAAAAGAAAAGCCGGCGAGCAGTATGCCACATGGTTTGACGAGTATGTTGGCGACGAGTACAAGGCACCCGAAGAGCCGGGAGACTGCGAGCTCGAAAGCTACTTCACTGGGAGGATGTGCTGGAAGCTGCGGTGCGCCTACCTTCATGCAGGCAAGTCGGATAGCGATTATCCGTATGAGGCGTCTGGTGATCAAGGCGGCTTGGAGCATGATTTCGAGTTCGAGCTCGCCCTTCACGCATGCGATGCAACAGGGGATATGACGGAAAGCACAATGCCTGATCTCGTGAAGCGACACGTGCGTATAGACATCGGCAAGCTCTGTACGTGTCTGTGCGATGCTGCGGAGCTCTGCCTGCATGACAACGCAGAGAGGTTCGGCGACAACACGAGCGACATTCTTGACCTTCCTCACTTTATCGAACTGCTCGGGCTGAACAGCTGATGAGCGCAAACAAAACTCAAGGACGGCGTGATTGATATGGGAACAAATCTGACGTGGAATATCGCACTTAAGGGGTTCGGGCTGTTCAAGGATCAGTTAAATGCTGAACTCAAGCTCAGCGCTTCAAAAGTTGCTGTCTATGCGGGAAACGGGCAAGGTAAGACTTGCATCAGTCGACTGTTTCGTGCTGCTGATCAAGACTGCGTAACAGCGGTTAGCGATACGATGATAAATCGCGCTGGCTCAACCGGTGAGTTCGAGTTTTCGTTTAGTGGGAAGGACACCTCTGGGAAGCTGCATATTAGTAAAACTCGTGGAGATGATCCAACCATAGAGAACGACACAGGATACCTGTTTCATGTTTTCAATACCGACTACGTGAGAGATAACCTTCAGTCTCAGCATTATTCGATTAACGGCGATGTATTTTCTGGCTATATCGTTGGTCGAGAAAACATTGATGTGTCAGATAAAAGGAAGCGCCTTGAGGAACTCGAAAAGAAGGGCAAGCAAAAGCGTAATGCGATAGATGACGCAGTTGCCCAAGCACAGCAAGAGCTCAAGGACTACAAGTTGGCACGCCTAAACGAATATAAGAATCTGACAACAGAAAATATTCTCAGTCTGGATAACCGCGCTAATCGATATGGCGATGTGCTTGCCAAATATAATGCGCTGACGAATCTGCCCGACGATATCCCGACACTTGCTGGTCTTGTTTTTGACGATAAAGCCCTGTCGCTTGATGTGCTCAAGGAAATTTTGAAGACGTCATATACAAGGGAGAGCTTCGCAGAAGATTTTGCTGATTCTATGCGTCGCAAGAGGACATTTGTCGAGCAAGGTCTGACATTTCTTGAGGGGACAGAGACAGATGATTGCCCGTTTTGTGGCAGGAAATTTGATGATGGCGCTCTTCAGCTCATCCATATGTACGAGGAGTATTTGAAGGGCCAAGAGGCTAGGACCATATCTGCTATAGATGGCCAAATTAATGCGTTAAGAGGATTCTTGAATGACTATAAATCTCTTTGCTCCGACTATTGGGCAAAGGCGACTACATTTGACTCTCTAAAGAGCGCGTTTAATGACATTGCGAAAATCTCACTGGAGAAACTTCCTGAATATTCTGAAGTGGAGAATGCGGCAACTGCTGTCAACGATGCGCTCGGCAAGAAGAAAGAGAACATTTCATTAGCTCTCTCATCGGACAGTGTCGAATCTCTAAGAGTTTTGCTTGAAAGCATACGAGAGCATGTTTCGCTCATAGAGGAAGTTTTCAGTCAATTTGATATAGCGGCAAACAATCTCAAGAGAGAGATGACTGACGCTAAAAATGAGCTATGCATCGAGAGAAAATACAAAGTACGCAACGAATGCGACAAGATTATTTTGGAGCGCACGGAGCTTCTCGCCCAATATAAAAGCCTTGACGCTGAAATAAAAGAAGCTGAATCTAAAGGTCGGCGTCCAAAAAGACAGGCTGTTGCCATTATGCTTGCAAGTATTGTTCATAGCGTATTTGGCGCAAGATATACTTTCAATTCAGATGCTTTCACCATCTCCCTCGGCGACGTTGAGCTCGGGAATGATGCTGAAGACATAATGAGCGACGGCGAGAAATTTGTTCTCGCGTTCTGTCACTATGTGGCTTCGACATGGAACCTGCTCGAAAACGATGATGATGCGAAGAAGCTGTTCTTTGTAATTGACGACCCGATTTCGAGCCTCGACTATCATTATGTCTATAGCGTCGTTCAGATTATTAGAGATTTGAATGTTCTATTTGACGAATCCGGTAATCTGCGAGTGCGATTCCTCCTGCTGACTCACAACAGCGCCTTCTTTAACATGTTGGCGAGGAATAAAATCGTTCAAGATCTCTACACATTACATGGTGCCGAGACTAGCAGATGCGACAAGCGCTATATCACTCCTTATAGTGAGCATTTACAGGATTTGTATGATGTCGCAATTGAAGGCAGTGACCCAACTCACACCACAGGCAATTCGATACGACAGGTTATCGAAACGCTTTGGCGTTTTGACAATCCATCAGAGCCCGACTTGCTCCATTACCTCAATGCAGAAGAGTGCAGCGACCTTCGTGACTGTGAGTTTATCTATACGGTGTGCAACGATCAGTCACATGGCGCGTCGATATTCGATAGGGACCAACCACCTGACGATGAAGCAATAAGGCGCGCTTGTCTGGCTGTGTTGAACCATCTGCAGGACCGTTACCCTGGTCAACTCGTTGCATCGGGCCTGAGACTTGCGGCGAGCCAAAACGAGTAGAAGGACAGTCTCTTTAGCAACTTGCTTACCCTGCCCCGAGCTCGAAGGCCCGGGGCAGCCGCTTTAGGGTCACCTCCTGTCGTTGAGGACGTTATGGTGGTGGCGCAAAAGCGCCTTGTCGGAGCCGACCACCAGGAGGCTCACGATGTCGTAGCGGATGCTGGTGAGGCCCTCCACCTCGGACTCTGCGAGGTAGGCCGCCGCGATGCGCTCGAAGCGCTCCTGGTCGGGCTCCTCGCGGGGCATGTCGAAGCCGCCGCATTTAGCGGCGGCGTCCACGAAGACGAGCTCCTCGTCGTCCATGGCGATGAAGTCGATGCTGTCCGAGCCGTGCGCCCAGCCCTCCTCCAGGACCTCGATGTCCCTGTGCCTCAGGTACGCTCAGATTGCCTCGTGCGACCTCTTGTCGATGCTAACATAACAGCTCTTTCCCATGACTGTCTGCCTCCTCGTGTTTGGGCCCGCCCCCCTTGGCGCGCCTCGTGGGGCGGATGGCGCCTGCGGGCAAGCGAGCGTGCAAGGGGTGAAAGCGAAACGCGGATGCGCCTGGAGTTTCCCGAAGGGCGCCCTGTGCCTTTCGGGAAAGTTTTCGCGGCCCTTGCGCGCAAGCGACTGTGGGCGAGTCTTCGCTTCCAAGGCGAGGCGGGGTAGGGGCTGCTCGCGGAGGCAGCGTGTGGGAATGCGGCGATGAAGTTGCTACGAGGCGTTGCGTGCCTGGGGCGCTGGGGCGTCTGGTGGAGGTGTGGTATGCTAGTTGGTTACTAGTGGCCTCTTTGGGCGACGGGGTACTCACGTGGATGCCGTGTGGTGTGTGGTAGCCATAACCGTGAGGTGTCTGGTGCGCTTCGTGCCGTCATGGTGCCTGTTGTGGCGTGTGGAGGCCTCAGTGTCCGCTATGGCATTGTGCCTGGCGACGGGCTGAGAAGGCTGCTCTGCCACCACGTTGATTGTTCCGACGGGAGGTTGGCCTGAGCGGCTGTCCTTCCCTTCGGGCTCGGGGTAGGGCTGGTCGCAGGCGAAAAGACATGGAAGTGGGTACAAGTTGCACCCACTTCCAACAATATTTATCTGCTATTGGCCTACAGGTTTGCCCGCCTACTCTTTGGCATCCTCGATGTCGTGCGCATACGGCTTCCAGAGCGGGCACTCCTGCCAGCCTTTGGTGAAGCCCATGCGGCGGAGCTCACCGAAACTAAGGTGGCCCAAAAGTTTGAAGAGACGCTCACGCCAGAACGTCTCGGGCGCGATGTGCTCCAGCAGATAGCTCAGGATTGTGAGGATGCCGAACATGTTGTCCGACCTCACGCTGAAGGGCTCGTGCCATCCCGGATGCTTCGACCGCTTGGGAATGATTGGTCTGGTGCCGATGCCCCTGTTCCAGAGACGGCCATGGTGCGCGCATATGTTACGCACCGTGTTTATGGTCACGAGCCAAGATTCCAGCACGCGCGAGCTCACGCCCAAGTCGTTTGCGAGCTTGTTCCTGATTTCAGCTGGTGCGCCGTTGAAGAGCCTGAGCATGGTGCCGAAGTCCATCAGGTTGACGAGTATCCAGTAGGGAGGAAGCTCGTGCTCGTCGCTATAGGCCTCTTTGAAGTGGAGGGCGAAGGGCTCACGTGAGCGTCTGATCTCATCCTTGCAGCGCGCTATGAACTTGTCATACTTGCCCTGCTTGAGCCTTGGCAGGTTGTTAGCGTCGAGGAATCCGAAGGCGCCGGTCTCTCTAGCAAGTTCGTATGCGAGCTGTGTGCGGAAGTAGACCTCCACGCGCTCTATGGCATCGAGTACGACAAGCCTGAACTGTCGGTCGAAGATGTAGAGGCGCCAGATCTGGTCGAATGACGTTCCCTCGATGAAGCGCTCGTCCTGCATGCCATCCTTGTCGCCTTTTGGCTGGCGCTTGAAGATGTACCAGTATCCACTCAAGCGGTAGTAACCGATGTCAGCGAGGTGCCTGATAAGATCGTCACGGTCGGCAACGAGACCACGCTCGTTGATGAGAAGGTCTGCCTGCTGCTCGAAGGACAGCCAAGGTTTCGTGTACGTCCCCACGGTGCCCATGCACCTCCAGACAAAGAAGACCCGCCAGTGTGCATGCTCGGAAGCAGAGGCCAGGCGGGTTTACTGACTACAGTGTATCACATCCATCGTGAGACGGCGCGGAAGAGCCAGCGCACGAAGCGCCAGACGAGCCTAAAGACGCCCGTGTCTAGCCTCCTTCTCCTCTGCGGCGGCGAGCATCGCCTTGAGCTGGTCCACCGAGAAGCTGAGCGCGGGCTCGCGTCGCTTTGGCGCGCCAATGGCGCTGTCCATGATGGCGTCGCCGTGGCCGCTCATCTCGGCGTCGAAGCTCTCCTCGACCTTGCTCACGGCGGCGCGCTTGGCCTCGGGGTCCACGTCGGCATAGATGTCCAGGGTCATGGACACGCTCGCGTGCCCCAGGTAGCTCGCCACGATCCTCACGTCGCAGCCGCCTGCGATCATCATGGTGGCGAAGGTGTGCCTGAGGCCGTGGAAGGTGCACTTGAAGCCGTCCATCTTGCAGAAGGCGGCGAAGTCCTTCCCGAGCTGCGTGGGGTTGCAGGGCCGGCTCTTCTCCTCCTGCGTGCCCAGTATGTAGGGGTCGCCGAAGGGAAGCGCGAACTCGTTGGCGATGCGCACGGCGTCCGCCCGCACGAGGCGCAGCATGTCGAAGGTGCGCCTGGTGAGGGGTATCATCCTCAGCGAGCTTGAGGTCTTGGGCTCCTTCACGTAGAAGCCGCCGTCGCCGTTTCCCAGGGCGTGGCTCACGGTTATGGTGCCGTCGTCCGAGAGGTCGGACCACCTGAGCGCGCAGACCTCGCCGCGCCTCATGCCCGTGGTGAGCGCGAGCTTAATGGCTATGCCCATAGGCGCTGGCTGTGCGCGCCTCGCCAGCTCGAGCATGCGGGTGCGCTCCTCGCGCGGCAGAGCGTTGATGGGCGTCCTCGCGCGCCTGGGCGGCTTGCAGAAGTCGCAGGGGTTCTTGGTGATGAGGTCCTGCGCCATGCCCCACTTGAGCGCCTGCTTGAGCAGGCGGAAGGGCTTCGACACGCTCTTGGGCGCGTAGCCGTCGTCGCCCATGTCGCGCATCCAGCCCGACACGTCCTCCACGGAGAGGTCCGCCAGGCGGACGTTTCCGATGTAGGAGTCGATCTGGCGTGCCTCGGCGCGGTATCCGCGCACCGTCGAGGGCTCGATGGTGTCCGAGCCCTCCTTGTAGGCGAGGAACTGATCCATGAACTCGCGCACGCTCATCGAGGAGCCGACGGTCCCTCCCTTGCGCTCGAGCTCCAGGATGAGCGCGTCGCGTGCGCGCTCCGCCTGCCTGCGCGTCTTGCCCTCGACTGTATGGAACGTCCTCACGACCTCGCCCGTCACGGAATCGGTGTGCGAGAGGACCGCCCCCCACCGGTCGCCGTTTCTCCGTCTCCTCAGGCCACGGCTGGTGTAGGTAAAGCTCTGCATCTCCACTTCCTTCCACTCGGTTTTCAACAGCCGTTTCTGACCGACATTGTGACCGCCAAAGTGACCGCCAAAACGAGGTTGGAGATGCAGAAAAAGCAGAATCCTACAGAACGTTGGAGACGCGAAAAAACACAAAACACCTGCTCAGCGCAGTGCGTCCAGACGAGGCAGGCGAGGGAGAATTTACGGAACCTCCAGCTTGACTCGCTCATAACCCGGAGGTCGGTGGTTCAAATCCGCCCCCCGCGACCAAAACCACAGCCCTGACCTGCGAAAACAGGTCGGGGTTTTCCTTTGACCGACATTTTACCGCCAAAAACTGAGGCTTCGTGAGCTCGTGTGGGTGGGTGGTTGCGTCACCGCCCCGGTGACGTGGGCCTCACCGCCAGGGCGGTGACGCAGGAGTGTACACAGATCGGCCAAAATGGCCTCTCGGTGCCACTTTGGGGCATTTGTGTACACTGTTGCGACGCGAGGATCGTTCGAGCGACCGTGGGGACTCGCAGGAGTGTACACAGATCGGCCAAAATGGCCCCTCGTAGCCGTTTTGGGGCATTTGTGTACACTGTTGGGCCGTGGGCTTGGGTTGTGGGTGGCCTTGGGATCGCAATAGTGTACACAAATGGGAGGATCGGGCCTCTCCGCGCCGTTTTGGGGCATTTGTGTACACTGTTGCGACTCGAGCTGCGCCAGGTGGCACGAGCGCCTCAGCCACCATGGCGTGCCGGCGGCACCCCCTCGCTGGCCCCTCCCGCTTGGTCGGGAAGACAGGCTCTGCACGAGTGGCGCCGCTGCCAGGTTGGCATCTTCGCCGAGGCGTCAGCCCACACGAACCCCCGAAGAGTCTCTTATTATCGACAGTTCCTAAGACGAGTGGCGCCGAATCGTTCGAGGTCGGCGGAACGTGGGAGACCTGGCCGACGATCACGCTTGTAGCTGAGGCCGGGAGTGCGGTCTCCGTGGGCGACGGGAGCTCTTCCGTCGCTGTGGAAGGCACCTTCGCCGCCGGCGATGTGGTGGTCATCGACATGGAGCGGCAGGCAGTGACCGCGAACGGGGCCGATGCCACGGCGCGGGTCTTGCTCGAATCTGACTTCTTCGCGCTGGTACCCGGTGGAAAATGCCTTGGTCTTCTCGGGTTGTTCTTTTCACTCCGTGAGCTGGGTCGAGAGGTAAGCCTGATGGCAGTCCCGACACTCTACCTCTTCGACCGGTGGGACGAGCGGCTGGGGGTGCTGCCGACCCTGGGCTTTATGACGCATACTGAGGGGCTGGGAGGCGAGGACACGCTGGAGTTTGACTGCCTGGTGACGCCTGAGAAGGGCGACCGGCTGGTGTGGCGGGACCCCGACACCGGGGCCTGGCGCGAGCACGAGGTTGTGAGGACCGACGAGGAGACGGCGGGCATTGCGCACGTCTATGCCGAGAGTTCATTGTGCGAGCTGCTGCGCGATTTCGTGGAAAAGGAGCAGCTGGTAGCCAAGACTGTCTCGCAGGCCATGGCGGTGGTGGTCGCTCACACGCGATGGTCACTGGGCACGGTGAGTTGCGATGATTCCACCAAGCGCGGGGCGCTGCTCTGCCACTCGAACGCCTTGGCAGCCTTGCGCAGGGTCGAGTCCGTCTGGGACGGGGAGCTGGAGTGCTCGTATGAGGTCTCGGACAGCCGGATTTCCAAGCGGACTGTCTCCTTGCGTATGTCCGCGACGACCGAGGGCGTGGGGTTCCAGCACCTCTCGGGCATGACGACCGCGAAGCAGTGCTTCGTCTCGCGCACGGACCTGGAGTCCGTCTACGCCACCTCCTTCGACACGTCGGCGCTCACGGCGGGCTACCAGATGTTCTACGGCTGTCAGAAGTTGGTCGGGGGAACCGATAGGACCGTGGTGGGGAACTTGACCGCCTACTCCATCTGCAAGCTCGGGGAGGGCGGCGTGCTGACGGACCCCGGCAACGACACGAGGCAGTGGTTCTGGGGGACGGTCTACGCGGACGGGTACCTGGAGATCTTGGCGAGCTCGGACGTCACGTGGTCGCGCGGGGTCGCGGGGCGCGGGTGGGCCGCGCCCAGGCCAAGTACCAGCTGGCCTCAGGGCTGCCGTGGTCGGACGAGAAGGACCGCTTCACCAAGGTCAAGGTGAAGGCCGACATGGCGACGGCGGGGTTCACAGAACTCAACATGAACTACTGGTTCCATGCATACGGGGACGTGACAAGCTTCGAGGGACTGGGGAGCCTGAGGCCCGTCTCGCGGATGCGGCATGCGTTTTCGTCGTGCACGGCTGTGACGGAGCTCGACCTGACAGGCTTCGACCCCTCCTCGCTCACGGACCTCTTCTACGCCTTCGCGGGGTGCTCGGCGCTCACGACGATCTACGTGGATGCGGACTGGACCCTGCCCTCCGGCTGCACTGGGAACCAGTGCTTCTACAGCTGCAAGAGCCTCGTGGGCGGGAACGGCACGGCCCGGGCTAGCGGAAAGACCGGGATGGCCTACTGCGTGGTGGGCAAGGACGGGCAGGCGGGGTACCTCACGGCGAAGGCCTAGGAGACAGCCTTCTCGACCCACTCGACGAGCTGCTCGTAGGACATGCTGCCGTCGGCGACCGCTAGCATCGCCCGCAGGAAGTCGTCGTGGCGGGCTTGAAGTGGTGGCCGCAGAGGCGCAGGGATGCTCCCAGAAGGGCGGCCCCCGTGCGCTTGTTGCCGTCGGTGAAGGGGTGGTTGCGGATCACGCCGTAGTACAGGCGGCAGACCTTGGCGACGTCGCCCTCGTAGAGGTCCCGGCCACCGAAGGTCTGCCAGGGCTGAGCCAGGGCCGAGTCGAGCAGGCCCTCATCGCGCACGCCGGGAAGGCCGCCGAAGCGCGCGATGGCCACGTCGTGGATGACGATGACCTGGTCCTTTGCGACGGGCAGGTCCTGCGGGGCGTTCACTTGGCCAGCTCCCGGAAGACGTCGGCGTACTCGTCCATGAAGTCGACGGCCACGTCCACGGCGTCTGTCTGGGCGGCCCCCGCTGCCGGCTGGATGACGACCCAGGGCCTATTGTTCTTGAGCACGGTGACGGGACGGCCCGTGCGGTTGACCTCGGCCGTGACCTTGGAGAAGTTGTTCTTGGCCTCCGCGAGGCCCATCGTGACGGCGGGCATGGGCGCCCCTTTCCGAGAGTTCTTGTAACTAGCCAGAATTATAGCCATATATGTGGCCTTCTCAAGCGTTTGTGACGGGGTTGGAGGATGAGTGCATTGGATGGCGTCGCAGGGAGGGCTTTCTCGTATGGAGTCGGTATTGGTGGCGCTCATTGGAGGCGCGGTGACGCCGGCTGGCGTGATGGCGTCGAACTCGCGGTCGCGGGCCGTCATGGAGCAGAAGCTCGACGAGCTCACGCGGCGCGTGGACAAGCACAACTACCTGATCGAGCGCGCCTACCTGCTGGAACGGGACGTGGCACTGCTGAAGAACGATGTCGAGGACATCGAGCGGAAGGTGGATTCGCATGACTGAGTTTCTGACGGGCAACGAGTGGTGGTGGCTGGCCCGCACGGTGGCGCAGGGCGTCCTGAACGTTCTGATGGCGAACCTGGACCTGCTCGTGGGGACGCTGGCGCTCGCGCCCGAATGGCGCGCCTTGGTCGTGGCCCTCGTGATGGCGGTGCTGTCGCCGGTGATGGCGGAGGTCGGCAAGCACGTGGCGCCGGCTGGCGAGATCGAGGAGGGCGGTTCCGATGAGTGACGACCTTGAGCGCACGGACGGTTTGGAAGCCGACAGGAGAGGGCCTGATGACGAAGGGTAAGTTGTGCGCCTACACGCACATCACGAGGAACCGCAGCGCCGGGCGCGGCGGCTGCAGGGTCTGCAAGATCACGCCGCACTACATGGTGGCCGGTGGAGTGGCAGGCAGTGCGCGGACTACTTCGCTGAGACGACTCGGCAGGCGTCCTCGAACTACTGCATTGGGGTCGACGGCGACGTGGCCATGAGCATGGACGAGGACGACCGGGCCTAGACGTCGAGCAGCGCTTGGAACGACAGGCGGGCCATCACCATCGAGTGCGGGAACATCGATAACTCCACGGGAGAGATGAGCCAGAAGACATGGGACGCCTTGGTCGGACTTTGCGCGGACATCTGCACGCGGTACGGGTTTCGGCTCAACTACACGGGCGACCAAAACGGGAGCCTGACCGAGCACCGCATGTTCGCCTCGACCGCCTGCCCGGGGGCGTGGCTGCATGCCCGCATGGGGAAGCTAGCGAGTGAGGTTAACGCGCGGCTGGACGGCGGCTCCACGAAATCGGACAGCAAGTCCGGGAGCTCTGGCGACGTGTACCTCGTGAAGGTGACCTGCGACGCGCTGAACATCCGCAAGGGGTCCGGAACGGGCTATGCCGTCGTCGGCTGCATCCACGATCGGGGGACGTACACCATTGTGGGGACCTCCGGCAACTGGGGCCGCCTGAAGTCCGGCGCGGGCTGGATCTGCCTAGACTACACCTCTCGGGCGGGATTCGCGAAGGCCTCTTCCGCCAAGGCCGCGGACATCGATGCCATGGCTCGCGCCGTGATCCGGGGCGACTACGGCAACGGCGAGGAGCTCAGGTGCCGTCTGGGCGAGAAATACGCGGCGGTGCAGCGGCACGTGAACGAGCTGCTGAAATGAGAGGTCGTCTGCATGAGGAGCTGGCTTGGGGCTTGGCTGACGTTCTGGCCCTTGTGTTCTGCCTGCTTGTCGCTCCGCTGGTGCTGCTGCTTTGGCTCATGTATGGCCGTCATTGACGACAGCGGGGCACGCAGCGCCTCGCTGCCCGCCCTTGCAGGTGCGTGACCGTTGCACGGGTTTCCAACACCGCGCGTCCTTTGCGCGGTGCTGGAAACCCCTCCGGCTTGCCCGTAGGTCCGGCGGCCCAAACCCCGCACGAGTTTTCAATCGCGCGGCGCGGCAGAGGTCCCTGCCTCAAGCTGCAGCCGCGCCGCGCCGTTGGAAACTCTTGGTGGCTGCCTTGGTGGTATGAAGCAGCGTCGTGACCCACTTGGGATGCAGCGCTGCTCTTATCCATGCTGGTTTGTTAACCGCATCTCTCGGCCACGCTATCCTTCGGCTGCTTGTCCTTCGGTCCCCTCCTTGACGTCCGCGTTCTCTTCCCCTGGGTCCAGCCTTACCAGGATTGTTTGCACGGTCTCAGAGTCTTCGATCCTCGTGATGCCGAATGCCTTCTTGCCCGCGTCCTTGAGGGATGCACCGACGAGGTGGGTCTCCGTGCCGTCCAGGATGATGAAGCGGTCGTGGAAGGACTCCGTGCGCCTGACCGTAAGTTCGGGGTACTGGGCGTTGAAGGTCTCGATGTCTTTGGCAGTGAGCTTGGCTTTGGGGTGGGTCTAGAGCGTTACGGAGACGCCGTCGTTTTTCTTTGCCAGGATGTTGAGGGTGCCTGCGTCGGTGTAGCCGTCAATCAGGACGATTGATTCCTTTGCCCTCCGGACGAGAGAGACCAAGAGCTCGAAGGCGTCCCAGACCTGGCCCTCGAAGAAGGCCTTCTGCGTGGGGGCCACGTGCGATTCCATGTAGTCGAAGACGCGCTCGAAGCGCTCGTCGGTCTTCTGCTGGTACTCGATCTGGCGTCGCTCGACGTCGCGGATCTGCTCGAACATGTGGGCGTTGTCGGCGATGAAGTGGCGCATCTCCACGAAAGCATTCATGATGCGGACGCTTACCTCGATGGCGGTCTCGCTGCGCAAGATCGCCGAGAGCATGGCCACGCCCTGCTCTGTGAAGACGCGGGGTGGATAGCGCCGCCCGCCGCGACCCTCCTCGTTTGAAATCACAATTTGTGATTTCAAAGACTCGTCCTCTTCTCTTGTCAGTCTAAAGCAGAAGCTCTCGGGGAAACGTCTCGGGTTTCTGGTAACGGCCTGGTTCAGCGTCCTCGTCTCAACGTCGTAGAGCATAGCGAGGTCTCTGTCGAGCATGACCTGTTGACCCCGGATTACGTAGATAAGGTCCCTTATCTGGGTATCTGTGGCGGGGACGATGGCGGATTGCCGCGTGTTGGTCGTGTCTTCTCCTGTCTTGTTTTCTTCCTCTGCTATTTCGCCCCTTCCCGTCTTGATGTCGCAAGATGCGACTTCAAGATTGTATCCACGTGCCGTCTCTTCCATCTTTGAGGTCGCAGGTTGCGACCTCAAACCCGGTAAGGTCACAGATCGTGACCTTACGCCGCGCCTGCCTGCTGGGCCCTGGCCTGGGCGAGCATGGCCTCCAGCTGGTCAACCGTGAAGGTGAGGTCCTAGGGCTGCGGGGCGGGCTCGTTGCCGAAGAGGTCGCACTCGATGGGCGAGGCCGCCGTCATGTCCACGTCGAAGCAGTCGTTCACCTTGGAGACCACCGCCTTCTTGGCGTCGGGGTCCACGTCGGCGTAGATGTTGAGGGTCATCGATATGCTCGCATGGCCCAGGTGGCTCGCGACGGTCCTCACGTCGGTGCCTGCCGCGATCATCATGGTGGCGAAGGTGTTCCTGAGGTCGTGGAAGGTGCACCTGAATCCGTTCATCTTGCAGAAGGCGGCGAAGTCCTTGCCGATCTGGGTGGGGTTGTAGGAGCGGCTGTCGGGCTCCTGGGTGCCGAGGACGAAGGGGTCGCCGGAGAGGCCGAAGGCCGCTATCTTCCGGATGGACTCGGTGCGCATGTCGCGCAGCGCCTGCCGGGTGTGCCTGGTGAGGGGGGATCGTCCGGCGCGAGCTCTGGGTCTTGGACTCCTTGAGGCAGAAGCCGCTCTCGGCGTTGCCGAGCGCGTGGGAGACCGTGACCGTGCCGTCGTCGCCCAGGTCGGACCACCTGAGGGCGCAGACCTCGCCCTGGCGCATGCCCGTGGTGAGCGCGAGCTCTATGGACATGCCGAGGGGCGGGGGCTGGGCGGCCACGGCGAGCCCCATCATGCGGGTGCGATCCTCGCGGTTGAGAGCGTTTATTCTGTAACGCTCGTTCCGTAGGGCTGCAGCTCTGCGCTCCCTGACTCAGAAAGTACATAACAATGCCTGATAGAGGGCTCTGTTCAACTTGACGGCAGGGTCCTCTTCGCGCCATGTCTATGCTCACCTGATAGGTTGGCATATGGGGGTGGGGATGGCAGAGAAACCGGGATGGGCGGGGGACTTCGACAGGCCCAAGGGCACCGAGGTAAAGCACATACGGGGCAACTGGTACCTCTACGAGAGGTCGTGGCGCTACGACCCGAAGATAAGGCGGTCGAGGAAGGTCTCGGGCCGCTACCTGGGCAAGATCACGCCGAAGGGGCTGGTGCCGAGCGCCGGCGGGGCCGCTCGGGCGAAGGCGCCCGCAGTCTCCGACGTCGTCGAGGTGGGCGCCCCCGACCTCGCCTGGTCGCCGGCCGCCGACATGCGGGAGAGGCTCGCCCGCCACCTCCCGGCGCGCTGGCGCGAGGCGTTGCGCGCCGGCGCCCGGGCCGCGGC
>ERZ772964.335-NODE-335-length-22116-cov-25.1494_pt1 | contig 22116 bp, 21 predicted proteins | sample MGYA00580675_ERZ772964 | MGnify/ENA primary metagenome ERZ772964 (study PRJEB29015, sample SAMEA2737941) | human oral metagenome | biome: human oral; feature: human-associated habitat; material: dental | place: China | collected 2139 ... | reverse complement strand
GATATAGCTCAGCTGATAGAGCGCAGCATTCGCATTGCTGAGGTCGAGGGTTTGAGTCCCTCTATCTCCACCAAAATAGTATGAAAATGGCAGCGTAATCATGGACGCTGCCGTTATTTTGACTTTTCAATCCTATGGTGCTTCTGATGTTTGCTATAATGAGGCAGATGAATATCATAGCGACGATTAATAAAAACACAGCGTTCTTTTACTGGCTGCAAACAGTTTCTGAGTGGGATACATCGTATGCGTTTGAACATCCACTATTCACTTATTATCACCAAGTTATTCAACCTGCCGATAATCTTATTTTGTCGCAAGTACGTACTATTATACAGTCAGATCCTAATCCTTACGATATTTTGCGGAAGTTATATGGCGGAGAATTTGACGATGAAAAATCTCGTTTAATTGCTCATATTTCTACTCTTCTTATCGATAGGTTCGATAGTATTTGGCAAGATTGTAATGAGAACCTTGATGCATGGTGTGATGTTATAAATGATTTTTCATATAATGATTTGTATATGCAATTGCAGAAAATAGCTGTTTTTCTAGGGTTGGAAAAGCAAGCTATAAAAGACAACGTCATATTTTTATTGCCGCCGCGCTTAAAAGCAAGCAGTCCTGCTGGACATAAAATTAGTAGTAGTGACTTTATACTCCTGCGACCACCTTATTCATTTAATGACCAGAAAAAAGAGGCTGTCAGAATCGTCATACTTCACGAGTATGCGCATGGACTAATTCAGCAATCAAAATTATTTCAAGAAGCGGGCAGATTATCATATGAGACACTTATCCTTCCGAAAAAACTTGTGTCTCCGTCTGGCTATACGTGGCGCTCGGTGTATAACGAGCTTTTAGCTCATTGTATCGCTAGCCGCACAATCGGTGGGTATTTAAATCCACAACTTACTGGAAAGCCTTATCCGGCTGTCGATGAGGTGCGCCCATCGTTTGAGAGATTGCTTGCCGAGCGAAAACCAACGTCAAATCAGATTATCAATTGGGCAAGTTTGCATATGTTACCAAAACTGACCGATTATATTGAAGAGGGAAAATTGATTGATGCTGCTATATTCGAGCCAGCAATTAAAGTAGTTGACGAACTGCACAAATCTTGACATAATTCAGCCCCTCTGCTATACTCTTCAGAGGTCAATACGTTGCTTTTGCCCTGGCAAAGCGTAATGTTGTAAAGATAAAACACCCTAGTTGCACCGAAGAAGCGCAACTTTTTTGTTGCCAAAAAATCATTAACCAAAAGAGGAAACATGCCCCGCACTAAGCGAGAAGGAATCTTTTACGGCGTCGTCATGGCGTTTACTATGTCAATTTTTATGAATTTACTGAATACGTTTTTGCATGCTGGTGTGTCAATGCGATCGCTAGGCAGAGCGCTGTTGCTGCAGCCAGTGATTTTTGCGATTGTTATGCTGGTTGAAGGCTTGGTAGTGTCGAATTTGGCGCACAAAGCTATGAAGCGTTTCGTCCAGGCGAAAGACAGTCCGAAAGCTCGCGCCCTGGTGCAAACAGTGTGCGTGGTGACGGGTATGTCGCTGACGATGAGCGTGATCGGACTTGTCTTGGCTGGTACACCGCTAGCCGAGCTGCCGCTGCGCTTTGCCTCGGCATGGCCGGTTAATTTCTGCGCGGCGTTCTGGTGGCAGATATTGGTTGCCGGACCGGCGGCGCGCATGGCTTTGCGAGCATTAAGGACTTATCGGTCGGGAAGAGTACTGACGGCGGAGGAGCCGTAAAGTCCTTCCAAAAAACCGCCTGCCACCTATTGCTCTATTGTTCATAATGTGTTATAAATAATTTTATATGATTAGATTGAGGTCTCCTGAAATATATGTCGGTTTATTTGATATAGAAAAAGTGGGCTCTAGCACGATTACCGAACCTATAGGTGTATCGTATCGTTATCCAAATAGTAATATAGTTAATATTGCTGTAGCAGAAAGAGGGTTTCATCACCAATTACATAATGCTTATATGTATGGTTTTTATGACCCCGACTCTAGACCGCTTGTTCAATCTGATAAAGTCAGTGCTTTCGCCTATCAGGATATACCTACGGAAGGATGTCCAATTGAAGATATAAAGACTTACGTTTACTATTTTGCAGCAGGTGAACAATCAGATCTCTCATCAAGATTACGTAAAAAACTTAACGCGCAGAGAAAACTAGCAGCGCGCGTTTTGGCGGCCGTATTAAGCAATGAAGTCTATAAAGGACTGCCAGGTGATGGCACTATGCACATAAAGCGTATTCCTAGGCGGATTTTGAATAGTAATCCAGATAACATAATGTATTGCCGTGTCTCTTGATATACGAAATTTTGCCTTTGCTGAATAAATCGGAGCGATATATAAAAAGCAGGAAGAACGTGCGGTCGACTAATCTCGCGCGTACAATGCTCGAATCCTACATGTAAGATTTTGAAATCTTCCTCGTATGATTTGTAAACCTCACGCCTAAGATTTTCTCATCTCGCGCGGATGATTGGAACGGGCCGCGGACGGGCTGGCAAAATGTCTCGCTAAAGAGTGGCGCGCTACCAGCAGCGTTGATGATTTGCATTAGCTGCGTGTTGCTAGTCGCGGTAGTAATCCGACCAAGTTATCAATGGTGGTGATCGTGTTACGCTAGTTGCGGTAATTAAAGCCGTCTTAGTCACTTGCGTTCTTAATTGGCGTATAATATAACTATGGGACGAATTCCGCTGGCCGAACAGATGCGGCCGCAAACGCTGGATGAGGTGATTGGACAGAGTCATTTGCTGGGCGAGGGCGAGCTGCTCCGCCAAATTGTTAAGCATGGCGAGCCGGTCAGCTTGATTTTGTGGGGGCCGCCGGGGACAGGCAAGACTACCTTAGCGCGGATCATTGCCCGCGAAGTCAATGCCGAATTTGTTGAGCTGTCAGCGGTGACTAGCGGCAAAAAAGATGTCGAAAAGGTAATTGAACATGCTCGGCAGAACTGGAATTTGGGGCTACGGACGATTTTGTTTGTTGACGAGATCCACCGCTTCAACAAGGCGCAGCAGGATGCGTTTTTGCCGCACGTCGAGAGTGGGCTGATTACCTTGATTGGCGCGACCACCGAGAATCCGAGCTTTGAGGTGATCACGCCGCTGCTCAGTCGGACGCGGGTGTTGATGTTGCAGCAGCTGACCAAAGATGAAATTATATTGGTGCTGAAGCGAGCGCTGAAGACTTTGAAACAAACCAAGCGGGTGTCGCCCAAGGCTCTGGACTATTTGGCGGAATTGGCGGACGGCGACGCGCGGGTAGCGCTGGGCAATTTGGAATTGGCGTTGAGCTTTGGCGAGAAAGTCACGCCCGAGGTGGTCAAAGCAGCGGCCCAGCGGCGACTGCCGGGCTATGATAAAAAGGGCGATGCGCATTATGATGTTATTTCAGCGTTCATCAAGTCACTGCGCGGCAGCGATGCGGTGGCTGCGGCGTATTATTTAGCGCGCATGATTGACGCCGGTGAAGATCCGAAGTTCATTGCTCGGCGGATGGTGGTCTTTGCGTCGGAGGATATCGGATTAGCAGGCAACGGCGCGCTGAGCTTGGCGGTTGCCACGTTTGAGGCGGTGGAGCGCGTTGGCTTGCCTGAGGCCAAATATAATTTATTTCACTGCGCTATCGCCCTGGCGCGCAGCCAGAAATCGCGCGAAATTACTGATTTGATGAATGAGGCTTTTTCTCTGGCGCACAAGTACCCGAATTCGCCGGTGCCGCTGCATCTTCGTAACGCTCCGACCAAGCTGATGAAAGATCTAGGTTATAACAAAGATTACAAATGGCAAGCTGGCTTCCAGCACGAAAAGGGATTTTTGCCGGAAGAGGTTAGGAAAGAGGCCTCAAACCGCTAACGGGTTTTTACTGAATTTTTTGCTGTACAATCTATGCAAATATCGCTAACATGCGTCATAAACATAAATAGTATGATACATTAAATGTATGAGTAGCAAGAATGCAAAGAAATCCGAGCAGCGCAGATCTAATCAGCAGCAAGATAGCGCTCAGGCAAGCCAACGCGAGCAAATCCAACTGCAGCAAAGTGTTACTCAACCAGTCCCAGGCGAACAAATTCAACCGCTGCAGATAGAGCAAGTCCAGCAGCCAATGCCGCAAATTGAACAGGCGCAAGCGCAACCCGAACAGCAGAATCAGCCGACAGCGGTTATCCCGCCACAAGCTTACCAGAACCAGACTCAATATCAATACGTTTATGTCAACTACTCAAGAAAAAACAACGTCATCGGATTGTCGATTGTTTACGCGATCAGTTTATTCTTGACGATAGGACTTCCGATTGGTTTATTCAGCATGAATGGTTCGATGAAAGACTTTTCGAGCGAAGCAAACTATTATTTGATTCAAGTAGTGAAAATAGTCATGCCGATTGTTCTGGCACTGTCGGTGATATCGTCTATAATTTTGTGGATAGCTTACTTGTCGAGTAAAAACAAACTAGTAGCCAAAATCGCAGCTGCTTGTACGCTCTCTATATCGGTCATATCTTTTGTTGTTTTTTGGATTTATTTAAACTTCTATTCTGTGGTAGGTTTTGGCGATGCGGTGTTCTTTTTGCCTATACCTTTCGGCGTGATGATATTGGGAATTGCTTGGTGTGTTAATGTTTTTAAATATCAGAATGAAAAGCCAGCGTATTATGCGAATATTCCTCTAAACAGCCAATATGTAGTCTCGCCGCAATATCCTAATCAGCTACCGCAATACCAATATTCGTTGCAGCAACAACCAGCTCAATATTCACAGCAACCAGTTCAATATCCGTCGCAGCAGCCAGAGCAGTATCTCCAGCAGCAAGGCCAAACGCCTTATCCGCCTGTATCGCAGCAATATCCGCAAAATAATGTCCAGTATCCATACGATTATAATAAAAGTAAAGGAGAATAATACAAATGGCACAACAATCATCACAGCAGCCACAACCGAATATTCAGCAGCCAGGCGCTGTCGACCCGCAGTACGGGCCAGCGCCAGCTGAGCAGAATGTTCCTTATGAACAGCAGCCAGTCAACCAGCAATATTTCGCGCAGCCGCAAGCGGCGCCAGTCCAGTATGTTGTTATGGCGCAGTCGCTCAAAGGTGTCAAGGGCTGGCTCGCATTCTTCATGGTGTGTCTAGCGATTGATGGCGTTTGTTCGGTTGGTTTGTTCTTTACCTCGTTGTTAAATCTCGGCGATCCGTCGGCTGTTGTTTCGGTGATATTCATGCCGATTATTGCTGTACTGACTACTGTCGCGGTAGTGCTCATTAATCTGCAAAAGAAGCTTGGCAAGTGGCTGGCGGTTGCGGCGCTCGTAGTTTCGTTCTTCTATTCAGCAAGTTCTGCGGTAGTTGATAGCGTGGTCAAAAGACCCCCGAACACTGACTCAATTATTAGTATGACTAGTACTATCATTGCTAGCGGGATTTCTATGGGATTACTTTGTTTGTACTTCTTTGTTTCTAAGCGCGTGAAAGAGACTCTGGTTAATTAAAATACCAAAAGTTTCTCTATACGAATAGGCCGCTCCTTTTCTAGAGCGGCCAGTTTTTTTATTCAATTGATAGCCGGTGTTCGCTGCATCCGATTAATACACCTTCGTACGGGCGTAGTTCTACCGAGCCGTCATCGGTAACCTCGGGGTAGTCGGTTGGGTGTGTGGCGCATAAGACACTGCCGGTATGTGGTAGCGTAACACGGTGTTTGGTGTCGCCGAAATTTAATGCGACAAAGACATGCTGCTCTCGGCCAATCCATCGCGCGTAAGCAAATACGTCATTATCTGTATCGCTGAGCGGCTCGTATTCGCCAGTGCGCAAGATTTCGTAGCGGCTGCGCAAGGTTAATAAGCGGCGGTATAGTGCCAAAAATGAGTCCGGCTCGTTCTGCTCTGATTCTACATTGATATTTTGACAAGCGGGATTTACTGGTAGCCATGGTTTAGCGGTACTAAATCCGGCATTTTGGCCAGCCGTCCATTGCATCGGCGTACGCTCTGGATCGCGTCCGACAGATTCGTCGTTGCCGTGGCTGAAGACCGACTTATCTTGAATCTCTTCAAAGCGAACTGGCCCATTGCTCATGCCAATCTCGTCGCCGTAATACACTACCGGCAGCCCTGGCAGCGTCAGTTGCATCAACGCAATCAAGCGAGCTTGTTTTTCGCCGCCAAAACGCGTAATAATTCGTGATTGGTCGTGATTACTAAAGCAGTAGACTGGCGTATGCACATCCGGGTTTATCATACCTTGGAATTCATTGACTATTGTACTCATCGATTCGGCATTAAATTTGGCGTGTAAGCCTTCAAAATTGAAAGGCATTGATACTTTTGGATTGACACCGTAAAAACCCAAGTACTGTTCGCTAGTGCTATAATTACCATCCGGATAATCTTCGAAAATCATGATACGATCCGGATACGAGGCAACTATATCCGTTAGCTCCCGCAAATATGGGAAAAGATTATCCCAGAAGCGGCTATATTTGTGCTGCAAATCGTCGAATTTCGTGGGCGGTTTTTTACCTTTGTAACGCTCGGCAACTGGGTCGTCGCGCAGTTCCGGATCTTTGCTGATCCAGCGCACTGCGTCCGCTCGAAAACCATCGACGCCCAGGTCTAGCCAAAAACGTAGTACGTCGTGCATTTCGCGGCGCACCTCAGGATTATCCCAGTTGAGGTCTGGCTGTTCTTTCAAGAATGTGTGCAAGTAATACTGCTGGCGCCCCTCGTGCCATTGCCAAGCGCTGCCGCCAAAAATGCTTAGCCAGTTGTTCGGTTCTGAGCCGTCAGGTTTAGCGTTGCGCCAAACATAAAAATCATTCTTATCATTGTCCTTGGAGCTTTGCGATTCTAAAAACCACGGATGCTGATTACTGGTATGGTTGGGCACGAAATCGACCATTACTTTAATATCGCGAGCGTGCGCTTTCTCGACCAACTCTTTGAAATCATCAAGCGAGCCGAAAATCGGATCAATATCACAATAGTCCGCCACGTCGTAGCCCATGTCGGCTTGCGGCGACGGATAAAACGGCGAAAACCAAATTGCGTCAATGCCGAGCGACTTATCACCGCCCTTAATATAATCAAGTTTAGCAATCACGCCGCGCAAATCGCCGACGCCATCGCCGTTGGAATCCATGAACGACCGCGGATAGATTTGATAAAATCCGTTAACGTCGCGCCATTTTTTTGTCATAGTAACCCTCTTATTCTTATTAAAAACTTATTTTTTATTAGCGCGCTTTCGCTCATTGGCATCGAGGTAGCGTTTACGCAGGCGCAGAGATTTTGGCGTCACTTCCAGCAGCTCGTCGTCCTCGATGAAGTCGATGCATTGCTCCAGGCTAAACTGCGTAAATGGCGTCAGTTGCACCGTGCCATCGGACGATTTGGAGCGCATGTTGGTCAGATGCTTAGCCTTGCAGACGTTGATTTCGATGTCTTCTTGGCGGTTGTAAATGCCGACGATCATCCCGGCATAGACTTCCGTGCCCGGCCCGACCAAGAGTTCGCCACGAGCTTCGGCCGCCTGCAAGGCATACGGCGTGGTAGTGCCAGCTTCAAAGGCGATGAGCACGCCGCCGCGGGTCTTTGGTAATTTACCGCCCAGCGGTTGATAGCCATGCGGCAGGGAATTCATGATCACGGTGCCTTTGGTAGCGGTCAACAGCACGTTGCGCAGGCCAATCAACGCTCTCGTCGGCAGTACATAGGTCATACGGGTAGCGCCGCTGGCGGTGGTTTCTTGCGACTTCATTTCAGCGTGGCGGGCGCCCAGTTCTTGGCTGATTGCGCCAATGAATTCGCTGCTAATCTCGATTTGTAATTCTTCAATTGGCTCTTTTTCGACGCCGTCCTCGGTGATAGTCACTACTTGCGGGCGGCCAACTTCGAACTCAAAGCCCTCGCGCCGCATGGTCTCGATCAAGACGCTGAGGTGCAGCTCACCGCGACCAGACACCGTAAAGCCGATGCCGTTTTCCTCGACGCGCAGCGCCACGTTGGTTTCCAGCTCTCGTCGCAATCGGTCGCCAATTTGCCGTGAAGTGGTAAACTCGCCCTCACGCCCCTTCATCGGGCTGGTATTTGGACCGAGGTACATGCTCAATGTCGGTGCTTCAATAGCAATCGCTGGCAAGGCTTCGGGCTGTTCTTTGTCAGCAATCGTATCGCCAATGTGCGCTTCACTCACGCCGACCAGCGCTACAATGTCGCCGGCAAATGCCTCGTCAAGCTCTTCACGGTTCAGCCCGCGGTAACCAAAAACTTTCTCAATTCGCGCTGAGCCCGATACTTCGCCGTGCTTCAGCAAGCTAACCGCCAGTCCGCGCTTAACCGACCCGCGAGCGATCCGCCCAATGGCATATTTTCCCTGGAACGTGTCGTACTGCAGACTAGTCACCAGCATCTGAAACCCGCCGTCAGCCGTGACGCTCGGCGCAGGGATGTCATTGATAATCGCCTCAAAAATCGGCGTGAGATCAGCGTCTTCGCCCGGGTCAGCAGGGATCTCCCGCCACGCTTTGCCGTCGCGCCCAATCGCGTAATAAATCGGATATTGCAGTTGGCTATCATCGGTCGCTAGCTCCAAAAACAGATCGCTTAGCTCGTCTTCGACTTCGGCGATTCGCCGCGCCGGCTTATCAATCTTATTGATCACCACCACCGGTTTCAGCCCCAGCTCCAGCGCCTTACTCAGCACAAACTTAGTCTGCGGCATCGGCCCTTCTTGTGCATCAACGATGAGCAAGACGCCGTCCGCCATCTGCAGCGTCCGCTCGACTTCGCCTGAAAAGTCGGCGTGTCCCGGCGTGTCGATGATGTTGATTTTATAATCACCGTAAAAAATCGAGGTTTGTTTGGCGGTGATGGTGATACCGCGTTCGTGCTCCTGATCGCCCGAATCCATGATCAATTCTTGGCTCATCTCGGCCTGGTTGTCGCGAAATGTGCGCGACTGTTTGAGTAGTCCATCAACCATGGTCGTCTTGCCGTGATCGACGTGGGCAATAATGGCAATATTTCGAATCTTGCTAGCGTCCTTCATAAAAATATGGTCTGATGTTAACGCAGACCTTCCTTTGGTGATTAATTGTAGCACAGATGAGCGGGGATGGGAAGTACGCTACTGCGGTGAAGCTTGCTCGTCAAGCTTTAGCTGCACGAAAACGGCTAGCCCTGACAAAACCACCAGCATCCAGCCAGCGATGAAAACGCTTTGGTTTGACAAAACTCCAAAAACGAATGTTAGCGGTATGAGGACAATTCGCCCCACGGCGTTTATCACTGAGCCGGAACCTGTGCGGTACTGCGACGGCAACTGGTGTTGTATCTGTGCAGTAAAATGGAATAACAGCGCCCCCGAGACTACCGCTATTAGAACCTGCGCGGCGATAGTTATCCATAAATTACTACCCACCGAAAGTGCGAGCGATGCCAAGCCTAGTAAAATCGACAGAACTATATTTATTCGCCTTGAGCTGAGATATTTAACCAACGAGCCGCCCAGTCCACCCAAGCCTTCTATGAACGAACCAGCGATGCCAAATACTATCGCCGGAGCCGACAGCGCAATATACCATAGCTGATAAGCCTCGCGATTCATCTTTTGGATACAAAAGACTATCATAATCGCAGCCATTAACCAGAGCAGTTTTTTACTTTTGAAAACGCATTTGAATGTATTTTTAGTATGTTTGATAAGTTTTTCATCAGCCACCTCGCGGCTAATTTTTGCATCCTTATAAATTAGATGGCAAACCATGGATATGGCAATTGGAATGATTGTTAAATTAAATGCCAGCAGCAGCGAGTGTTCGCCAATCCAACCGCCTAAAAAGTTACTGATAATCAACGCTATCCCGCCTAAAGTCTCGTATAGTCCTAGCGCTCGATTAAAGTTCCTGGCGTGCCCTTGCTCCTCGAGCAGCGTATCGTAAATCATAGCGGCGCCAGTCCCGCTCGAAAAAGCATCGTGGAGACCCCAAATCGTCACAGCGGCAGCATAAATAAAGATATTATTGCTAGCGCCAGCCATCAGACTACCAACTCCTAAGAATAGTCCAGCCAGCACCATTGAACCCTTGCGGCTCCAGCGATCCGCGATAATTCCTGATGGAATTTCGGTCAGAATAGACGATATCAGCAGAACAATCGCGATCAAACTAATTCCAAAATTGTCAATGCCTATACTTCTTATGAATAATTTCTCAATTGAATACCAAAGTACAAAGCTTAAGAAGAACTTGCCAACATACAGCGGAAGCAGCCTCTTCATGACAGCTTTCTTCATATTCTAATTATAATGCGTGACAGCGTTATTTTGAAGGTCTATGACAATAATTTGAATTGGTGCGGGTAGAGGGAGTCGAACCCTCGTCTCATGCTTGGGAAGCATACATAATAGCCGTTATACGATACCCGCGCTGACTATATTATACACTATGCTCTGGTTATTTTTGCAGGACGCTACCTCCAGATTGACATAACCGGTTTCCTTGCTACAATCAAAGTATGAAAAAACAAAAACTTGTAATTATCCTAGTTATTTTAATACTAGCGGGGGTAGGAATAGGCTTATATATTGCCGTGCGTGCTGCGTCGAAAGATGCGGGTAGTGCTAATCAGCAGCAAAAGACAACTACCAATTCTAATTCTGGCTCTGATAATTCCGATTCTAGCAATAACCCTAACGGCAGTAAATTTAGCACAAGCTCTAATTCTAAACAAACTACGCCGAATCAGCAAGAGAAGAAGCCTGAAAAACCGCAGCCAAACCAAAAAGAGCAGAGAATTGACCCTGTGCGCCCGAAGCATAATCCAGCCCCGCAACCACCGGCGAGTCCAGCCACGCCGCCGAAAAACAACCAACGGCCAGCTCCGCAGCCTCAGCAGCCTGGTAATTCGCAGCAGCCTGCGCCGAATCCGCAACCAAAACCGACTCCAAATCCGCAGCCGCAACCAGCAGACCAGGATAAAAAGTATGACATAGGCCCGCCAGATGCTTTGGAGATTCTTGAACTGATTAACTATGCTCGTAGTAAAGAAAATCTGAAGCCGTTAAAAATGTACGAGCCGCTTAACCGAACGGCGCAGTGGATGGCGAATGATATGAAAGAGAATAATTATTTTAGCCATTATAAGCCAGGCACAACTATTCCGCACGGACTGCTTAAGGCGAGGGCTGTCTGTAATGCGCCAGCCGAGAATCTGGTGCAAACTTCGCCGCCAGATCTGCACACTAGCCGTGTGGCATTCAACGCCTGGATGCAATCGCCGCCGCACAGGCAATCCATCATGTCGAGCACTTACACGCTAACTGGATTTGGCATCGCCGACAATAAGATTGTGGAGCATTTTTGTTGAGGTGTGTGTTCGAGTCTCTCTTCATTACCATCGACATCCTGTGAAAACTACGCGGATAAATCTAATGTAGGGAGATAATTTTGTGCCAGCCTCAGGTCTGATCAATGTTTTATTGGCTATAGTACAATGTAATAAATCGTTTGCTGTGTCGGTGGAAGTTTTTGTATTCCTCCTATATTAAAAAATCAAGCATTGGCTAGTTATTATTATTTCTCAACGCTCGTATTCTCGAACGGTGACAATTCTAATAAAAAGTTATGTTAGCACAACAGTTTGCTTATTATTACAAACTCCATCTATAGCAGCTTCTGTCGAAAAAGAATCTTGAAGTGCGATATTTAAAATTTTATCGTCTCCACCTCATTTTGTGTTGACTTTTGCTCCGTTAATACCTAACCCTTAAAGAAGGCGATATTTATTCACAAGTATCTATTTTATAGGATTACCATAAAGAACTATTTCAGCAGAACCGCCCGCCTTATAATTTCTCAATATGAACTCGTAATTATCACCGCTAGTATCCGACAAAACTCTAGGGATAGTTCGTAAATCATCAATCAAATGATACGCACAGATAGCAAGTGCGGGCATGCCTGATCTAATACATCGTTCAGCGCCTCGTAGTGCGCGTATTTCTGAACCTTCCATATCCATTTTTATAAAATCAGGTAATTCATTTAGAGTACTATCGAGTGTTGTTGTGTAGATTTGCGTGGACTCGGCTTCATGTTCATGACACACCGTACCATCTGAAAGTAGTGTAGCTCCTTGGTCTTGTCCAGAAATATTGACAGTTGATTCGGAGTCCCAGAGCCCTTTTGGAATGATATGTACATCCCTAATTTTAGAATACTTTTCTTGTAGTACAGCTACCGATTCAGGAAATGGCTCAAAAGCATAAATTGACATGTAGTCATCGCCATACGTTCTTAAAAAGTTATCTATTGAACCTCCAGTATATGCACCGCCGTCTACATAAACTGGCTCTGTTGGTTTGTCTAAAATGTCCCATTCGAAGTACTTTGGCGTTTGTTTCACCTCAGTCAAATCTGATTTATTCCATGATATACGGTAGTTAAAGATAGATACTAAGGTCCTTCTTGATTTTTCATCCCGTAGCCTTTCCATCAACCATTTATAGTCATCTGCGTATTCTGAAACCTCCTTCATCCATGCCCATTGAGTTGCGTTTTTATTAAAAACTCGCTCAGCAACAGGCGCGAGAGTCGTCCGTGGGTCTGTGCCATGGTCGGGCCACATCATACGAGCTAGTTCTTCAAGTTCAGTCTCTTTAGCTGTACTTAAAAAATCATTGAAATTGTGTTGGTTCAATCTATCCATTACTTCTCCTGCTATGGCGCTAATAGGGATTTAATTTGTTTAATAATTTAACATTTTATTGATAATTAGTAAATACAATGTTTCAAAAATATTGACAATACTTAATAATATGTTTAATATTGGCAAATGAGAGGTGAGATGGAGCAATTCAGATTATGAGTGAGAGATGTAAAAAAGTCGATGCTTTTTTAGATATGCGCAAAGATGGCATAGAAGAGGATACGAAAGTTATTCTAGACAAAATTATTCCAATACGAAAAAAATATGAGACTGCATCACGCATGGGATCAATAGCCACTAGTGAAATAAGCTCTCGGGCATTCTATGATGTCGCACTCCGCCCATACTTCTTAAAGGGCCGACTCTCTAGAGGTTCCGATGAAAGAGTATTTGTTCCAGACGTAAATTACTATAATGATTTTATCAATGCGCTAACTAACGAAGGTGCCGAACTGCGCATGTACGTAAGACTTCTGCAGTCTCGTCCAGGAATTGAACAAAATGATACCACGGTCTCTTACTCAACGCTAGAATTTTTATCATCGTGGATATCTAGAATACAGGTGGCGCATGAACTTGGGGTAAACTTCGCGATGTCAATCGTAGATGAAACACAGGCTTTTGAGGGTGGAGAACTGCTAGGATTCAGTGAAGAGAATATACTTGATTCATATGCTATTATAGATAGGCTCAAACGTGAGATGCTTAAAGACAACGTGTCGGATTTAAAGGTGACGCCATTTTCTAACCAGGGAAGGTTATTTAGAGGGCCTACGGGTATTTCGGTATTGAAAGACATATATAATAATATTATTGATGAAAAGATTAGCGTTACAGAGCAGCAGTTGTCAAGTGGTGTGGTAAACCTTGACACGCTACGCGTGGTTGCATTACAAAAATTACGTGCTGGCGATATATTTACTTCAATTCACGCCAACTCTGATTTTTGTTACTTAGATGATTTTTCTGAAGAGGAAGTGTATGAAACTTTAGCTGTGTCTGAAAGTTTTTTTGCAGCGCTTGCAATGCGTTCTTATGTAGAGGATTTTTTACAAACAGAGGCTGGCGTCGATAGGACTGCCTATCCAGAGTATTTTAGTGACAAGAAGATTATACCAGCTGGTATCACTAAATCTGCGGGCAGACTTTCTGTACACGCATGTATGAAACAGGTGTCGGGCCAAATTCATACCCCGGGCTATGCAATTCCCGCATACAATAGTAAAGACAGCTTTTTAGGCCTACTAAATTATACAGAAGTATATAACAGAAAATATGATCTAATAAATGCCGATACCGATCTACCTGAGGGCTTAAGGCAACGAGACTAAACTGACACTTATTAAACATATCAATCCAAAATCGAGTATAAAATCAGTAGATGGAGGGATGTATCAGTGGTTGAATATCTCACAATAAGACAGGACTGTATTCTTTGATAAACTTACGCTAACCGAAATACTCTGAATATACATAATTGCATGTATTTGCAACAGCATTTAAATATGACCTATATTCGTCAAGCTTGTCTTTATCAAGTTTATAGTACTTAAGGCTGATTTCCACGTTCGGCGAACTGATGGTGTCGATAGAACTAAACACGAAGCCGTCTTTAGTCAAGGATGGCCACTTTGCATGCGCAATAATGTTTCGAACCTCTCCCGCTCTCTTTAGATGCTTTTTTAGTTGGCTAACGTCCGCCTGGTATTGTATGCTTGACTCTGGACCCACAAGCCTAAGAAGGTCAATGTATGTCTGTAGTTTTTGCTCAAAAGACATCGTACGAGTAACTACCATCCCTAGCTGACTCGACCTGTCATTAACTAGCTCATATAGACTATACTCTAATTTACTTTCTAATTCGGCAAATACTACAAGGCAAATGCCTATCAATTGTGCAAGGCTATTCCATACAACATCAAAGCCGTCAAAGCCTTTGGTGTCGGTATAATCGAGATTATACCACTGTTCTGATGGAATGTTTTTTTGTATCAACTCTACGGGCTTGGCGTGAAGTTGGTCGATAGGTTCTAAGTTATCAAACAAGTATGGTGAGTCTATTGTCATAATACCTCTTATTGTACACAAGCGTGACACGATAATACAGATAAAGTATAATTAGGATAAGTAAGCACGGAGGAAAATATGACAAAGAGTAAGTTGACAAAAATAGTATATTTCGATGAGCAAACCGCTCTCGATTTTGTTGAAATACGAGACAAGGGTCGCTATATACGGGAAATTGAGAATGAAAATAAAGGTGATGCGAGTATAACCACAGAGGCATCGGCAAAAACGCCAAAACTACTTTCGATGTTTCGGCTTAATGCTGATATTCACGCTTCCATAGAAGCGCAAAAAATCGTCCGAAGTACTATCTCAAACACAATACTTACTGACTTCATCGAAAAAGCTGAACAAGGTAAAGGCGTCGAACGTCTATCGGGCTATGATATCGAATTAACTGAAGAGACTCGTCTAACAATTTATACGGCGATTACGGATGCTGCGAGCGGTAATCTTCCTATGGACCAGCAAGGAATGGGTATGGAGGTATCGAAGTTCGGTTCTGTACTAAAGAGCTTACAAGGATACCTCGAATGTAATGCCGTAAAGGACGGTAAGGCTAGTGCAATTCTTCGCTTCAATAGTACATCATTCCGAAATAACTACCGTCTTGCAGACATTATTAATATGGACCTCCAATACTATGGTGTGAAAGTGGGTGCAACAGATACTTCAACGCTCCGCTCCTTAGGCTTAGACCTTACAAACAACCTAACCAACACGCAAGATGAGCTTAACCGACTCCTTAAAAGTACGGATGCCGATCCAAGTGGTGAAAAATTAGATGTCTACGATATTATCTTAGCTGGTGTATTCAACGATGCAACAAACTAAGGGAGCTGTGGAGGTTGGTTTTTTCTATGGGCCAAGTGATAAGTTTGGCGATGCTTACAACCTTCAGTCCGTCGGCTCGTATATAACACTACTACAGCTTGCTTCAAATCTTGATGCTGCACGACTATTATCTAAAAAGGAGCTTCTCATTTTTGAAGAAAATACTCTTATAGTTTGGCCTGATGAATTCTTTAGCGTGAAAGATAACTTTACAAACTCTCTATGGAGAAATGTCCTGGAAACAAATCTACAAAAAGTTTATGTCGTTAATCCTCCAAAGCTTCTTGTAGAACAGGCTAAGTTGCTATTTGGGTCTGAGTCGGTTACTGAGCGTAATCATTCATACAAGTCAATTAGTCTCGACTTAATAAAGGAAGTGTCTGGTAGTCTAGAGAATGTCATAGTTGGACAGGATGATGCTGTTCAATCCCTTTCACGCTGTCTCATATCTTTAATGAATACTGAAAAGAAACCTGTAGTTGTTATGCTCTATGGACCAACGGGCGTAGGAAAAACTGAATCTGCAAAGATAATCGCTAACGCCCTTGGTGGCGAGGCTAGTCGTATGCAATTTTTAATGCTTCAAACGGGTTCTCTAGCGGATTATCTTTATGGCTCAAATGTTAGTAGTAGATCGTTCGCTGCAGACCTGCTCGAACGACAATCCAATGTTGTTATCTTTGATGAATTCGACAAGACTGGGAGTGCCTTCCATAGTGCATTCTATCAGTTATTTGATGAGGGCGTTTTTGTCGATAAGAATTATAGCGTCGATATGACAAACACTCTCATAGTCTGTACGTCAAACTACTCTTCACCACAAGAAATACGACAGCATCTCGGAGAACCCCTTAGTTCACGTTTTTCAGCATTTATAAAGTATACTACTCTTGATCAATCGGCGAAGACCGCCATCATCAAGCAAAAGATTAATAAACTCTACGAATCTTACCCAGAAGACATTAGGCAGGCTATCAATAAAGACGAAATAGAAGAGCGATTTCTGCCACTACTATGTAAGCTGAGTAACGTCAGAGAGATAACGAATTATATTGAACATATAATGTCTAACTATATTCTTGCGTCTGTGGAGGAGACAGGTATCGAGAATAGCTCTCTACCAGAGACTTCTGAGCCGATATGAGATACTGCAAATTTGGCCGACTTGACACCATTCTGTTTATGATATCTACTGCGGCAGGTGTCACCTCGCCCGTTTTCTGAAAGTATTCTGGACCACTAATCACAATACATACATCATTGGCCATTGGAAAAACAATTTCTGAATCTAGTCGACCAAAACCGCCAAAAGAAAAATGAACCACTCCATTTGGCATACGCTTAGCGACAAAAGCTGGCATATCACTTGTAATAAACTCATAACCGTCTGGCGCAAACATGATGTGCCAACCTCGCCTGATAAATTTTTCAGCTATTGGTAATACCTGTTCAAATATACCCCTAATCACATTGTTTTTCCCAATATCTATCGTAAGCTTCATATTATTTTCATCAATCATATCTTGAATATCTTGCTTGGACAACTCACCGGTAAAATCGGGATTTTCTTTTAATAGTTTTTCAAAACGTGCAGGATCATCCTTTTTGAACTCATCCATCATAGCTTTTCGAGCATTGTCATCAAGCAGTTTAGATAACTCATCTTTTAGAACGTCCTTTAGGAATTTTATTCCCGTCTCTTCAAAAAATCCATAGTACGCGGTACTCGTAAATGCTGAAGAGCGATGAATATCGAGATATCCGCTATCGTTGAGTTGTCGAGCCATTTGCCCGACCTTACCGCTTCTAGCCATCCCTGGTATTTTGGTTCAATATCTTTCGCTAATGTTTCTTCAATCTCATCCGAATCATTGTCGTCCTTATCTTTCACTCGATACAGGTAATTCTGTGAGCAAATTTTATCTATTCTAGTTGGCGTAATCATTTTGGACCGTGAATTGTACGCATAGGTCCTCTCCTTCTTTTCATCAAAAAGAAATCCTCTCAAGTAGGTTTGCGGAACGAAGTGTGCTTGCTTTGTCGCCATAGTATTATTATAGCGGCTATACGCTATAATAAAAATGACATAGGTTTACTGCACTTAAGCAATGTAATTTTTCACACGATAGAGTTCTGAAAAGAACATTACGTGAAACGTTTTGAGGTTTATCGCTTAAGTATGACTAGAGGCATAGAGCATCTGCATGGTGTCCTTTTTATTTTATGAGAATCAATGCGGAGAGATATACAGGCTCTAGAGAGTCATGTCGGTGAATTAGTTGGATCTACCACTACACCTAAAATGCCTCTATAAAAGACGATACCATGAAAAAAGTATCGACACACAAGGATAAGTTTGCTGGGCTAGAAGATAGGTTTGAAACACTAGAAAGCATAAATAGGCAAGGCGGTGCTCTGTTCATAGAGTTTGCCCTGGAGAGGGCATGTGGCGACATTTTTTGCAATTACCAAAAGATAAGCTGCTACAGTGTAAACAATTGCTAATTCCTGCTGGATTCTGGGTTGATGAAAATGAAAATGTTTACACTCCCGAAATTAGCGTACTTTACAGATTAGCCACAAACAAAAAAGACCTTTCAGAGCTTGAAAAGTCTTATTTGGTGCGGGTTAGGAGACTCTAACTCCTGGCCTCTTCCATGGCAAGGAAGCGCTCTAACAACTGAGCTAAACCCGCATAATGTTTGCTGCGTATCTCGCCGGCAAAGCGTCATAATTTTGCGAACTTGCCTACGATGTGCGATGCAACAGCCAATCTTTCGATTACATAGTAAGTATAGCAAACAAAACCGCCCATTTCAATAATCTTCTCACCAATTCCTCTTCGTATGATCTGGCGTGGCGTCTTTGTAATCTTCCAGGTGCTGGTTTCTTTCCTGGGATTTGCGCTGTTCGTTGTAGGCGTCGATGAATCGCTTGTCCAATTCTTTGAGTTTGCCGTCGGTGCTGCCCGCGTCAACTTTTTCTTTATCGCCAGGTTTGGTGACTGAAATATCTTGGTCGCCGTTTCTAAGCTGTTTTATCTGCGCCAACTTTTGTCGGATTCGCTGCTCAATAACGATTGCCGTCTTGCCGTCGTCGTTGCTCGCGTCGACTGTCCTGCTAGCAAATTGCACGCTGCAGCTATCTTCGCCGTCGTGCAGTACGGCGTTTGCTTCGTCGTAGCGGATGATTGCCTGGTCGTAGCGTTTTTCGCTGGCGAGGGCGTCTGCTTGCGCCTCGATTGATAACGACAGGTTGATGCGGACAGGGCATTCGCGCGTTTTCGGCGCTTTTTGCAGGGCTTGGCGGAATTGTTTTTCTGCCGAGTCGTAGCGGGCTTGCTTGTATAGAGCATTCCCATCGTTAAAAAATACTTTATAAGATTCAAACAAATTCACGGCATAAACTGGCGATAAGCGGAAGGAAGCCTGGCTGTTGTCGCCGTTTTTATAAGCAGCGCGCGCCGCTAGCGACAACAAGGGGAAGCTCGTCAATTTTACCGCAGCCAGCAAAATTATCGCGCAAACAGGGAATGAATAGCGGAGCAGTTTCCGGCGTTTTTCTCGGCGGATTTTTTCAAAATCTAGTTTTTTCAGGTCAAATGGACGATTCTTACTCACGATTTTCTCCCTCCGACGGCGTTATATTCTGAAGTTTGCATAGAGGCAAATAGATATTTCTGATTTCAAAGGCCAGCAAAACAGCAGCCGTAAATATCGCTATCCAATATACATCATTGTAGCCGTCGAACGAGCGACTACTATTGACAGCTTTGTCGACTGAACCGTTCTTGACGACAGTGTCAATAGAATCTGGGGTTTGCCGGTGCGTGTACGGTAAACCTGTTTGACTGGCAATGTTTTTAAGATTTGTCTCGTCGATTTTCGATACGGCATATTTCAAATCTGGCCCGCGCAAGTAAAAACCGTCAAAGCCGCCGCTGTAGCTTGGCGTTTTCATTTTTCCGCCGTTGGCAGTGCCGTAGCCCATGATCGCGCCGCCGCCAAGCAGTGGTCTCAAGCTGGCGAATGACTTTGGCGAGGCGTCGCTGGTTTGTTCGCCGTCGCCCAGGTAAAATAGCAGCGAGGTGCGCTCGGGATTTTTATGCTTGGTGCGAGTAATTTCCGAGGCGATGGTGTCAATCGGTGTATCAATTGAGCTGCCCATGGCATAGCTTTCGCTGATGATATTTACTGTGTCAACTGCCGATTCAAACATTCTGACATCTGTCGATAACGGCGAATTGACAAAGGTTTTATTATTGAAAGTTATTAGGCTAAATCGCGCGCCAACCAGCTTTTTGGCAATTTCTTTGGCGTCGCGGCGCATGCCGTTGATTCGCGGCTGGCCGTTATCATAATCCTCGGCAGCAGAACTCATCGTTGTGTCCATGACAACATAAACATCGACTAGCGGCGCGCCCCATTCTTTCACTTCGCCAGGAATAGCTGGGCGAAAACAAGCGGTAATGATAAGCAAGACAATACAGAACCGCCGCAGCCACGCTCGCCGGTTAGATATTGGTTTGGAGAAAATCCTCCAGCTGGTAAAAATTGCAGCAACTACCAGAATTATCAGCAGCAGATACCACGGCAAAATCGGTTGCATTATCATATGCGAAGTCTCCAATCAATAATAATGAGGGAAATTATGATGATAAGCATGCCGTACAGTAATAATTGCGGCTGATCAGTGCGAGTAACGCGCGGCGTGCCTTTGAAGCGGGAAGCATCTTGGGCGGCGATTTTTTGGACAATGTTTGGAATTGTGTTTTTGTCGTGCAGTGCGTAGTAATCGCCGCTCGTCGTCAGCATAGTTCGCTTCAATTCTGCCGCTTCTGCTTCGCGATTTTTATTACTATTCGGGTAAATAGCGTATACGCGGATGTCTTTTTGTTTGGCAAGTTCTGCTGCCTCGGGCAGGGAGATTATTGGGGTGCCAGCCAATTGGTTGTCGGTTCCTAGAATGATGCTCCGGGAGCGTTTGCTGTCCAATTTATCGAAGCGGCCGATGCAACTTGCTAGCCCGTCGCCGATCAGCGACGAGCCTTGTCCGTTCGAGACTACTGTGCCAGATAAAATGTCAAAATATTCCAGCGTTCCAGGCGGCGTCAGTGCTTTTTCGATTAGCGATAATTTACTATCGATGAGGCTGGCATCGTCCGTCAAAGGAAACATCACTGCCGGCGAGCGGTCAAACAGTACTAACCCGAGTCGTTCGCCGTCAAATTTTCGCGCCAATGTGCGGTAAGTTTTAATAATCTCTACGTCATATTCATACATCGACCGCGATACGTCAAGGCACAGCACAATGTCGCGATTTTTCACCTCGGGAGAAACGACGGCTACCGACGAAGGGCGGCCAGTGAGAATAATCATCATAACTAGCAGAAGTACATGCAAGCCTAACACGGCCGCTAGCAACTTTTTGTATCGTTTGATTTGCTGGAGGTAACCCGGGAAAGCGCGCAGCCGCGATGTATTAGCGATAGGAAGTTTTTGCCTAGGCGCGTCATGGCGTTTCGACCGGCTGTATCGGCGGAGTACAATCGGCGCAGCAAACCACAGCAGGACGATAATTATAATTAACGCCAGCGATAATTGCCAAAAAACTAATTCCATGCCGCTACCGTCTTTCTGGCTAATGCCGCCGCCTCGGCAACGCTGCCTTGTTCAACTGCGGTAAATTCAGGAATATAGAATTGTTTGATGGCGGCCGCCAATGTTTTATAGCGAGTCTTTTCTAGATCTCGCAGCGTCAACGTGTCAACGCGGTGGCCGTTTATCTCAACAACGAACATGCGAAGAGCATGACTTAATTTCTGGTGGGCTTTACGCGAGGATAGCTTTCCGGCAGCGTGATTTTGTTCAATTTCGTCGATTAACTGTTGGTATTTTTGTTTCAAATCAGTCAAATCTGGCGGCGTGTACGGTTTTGGTTTGAGCGTAGCCAGGCTACGGTGGGAGCGGCGGCGAGTAGAATAAAACACAAATCCGTACCATAAAATAATCGCGCTTAAAAGCAAGCAGCCGATAACCAGCCACAGCGGGTCATAATCTACCCATTCGCGAAGCTCAGTGCCAGCGCGCATGCTTTTGCCTTTCTAGCAGCGAAAAGAAGCTGCCGACCACGTCCTCTTCTCCGGAAATTCGCTCGCTGATGACGCCCAAACGCTCCAGGGCATTGGAATATTCGCGGTAGTACAATTGCTGCTCGCGGTCGAAATCGTCTTGCAGGCGCGTTTGCTTGCGGATAAAATAAGGCAGCTCGGCCAAATCGTCGATATCATAAAAACTGCGGTTTCCGTCAAGTCCTGAAGCGTCATTGACAGTTATCCATAACATCTCGTGCTGGGCGCGCAGCCGCCGGATAATATGCTGGTGCTCGCTGGTCAGTTCATCGTCGTTGGCGACCACCACCAGCATCATCTTGCGCCGTAAATTGCGTGCAATATATTCAAGCTGAT
>ERZ772964.331-NODE-331-length-22235-cov-43.4858_pt1 | contig 22235 bp, 17 predicted proteins | sample MGYA00580675_ERZ772964 | MGnify/ENA primary metagenome ERZ772964 (study PRJEB29015, sample SAMEA2737941) | human oral metagenome | biome: human oral; feature: human-associated habitat; material: dental | place: China | collected 2139 ... | reverse complement strand
TATAGTTATAACAGTACGCCGCTTTACGTGATGATTCCGTCCGATGAATCGGTGAATGCTGCCAAGGCGAAGATTTCGGCATATTTGCAGTAAATGCCAATGATCTTTTCCTGATGCTTAAGCTTTGAGTTGGTAATTACCTCTGATATAGTCAATAATCAGAGGAGAGAGTGGTTAGTAAACGAGAAAAACCAGATAAAGATAGCCAGGCGGCGTCAGTTAAAAAGCGCGCTAGTGTTAAATCTGGGTCAAAGAATCGTGAAAAATTACATGGTGATTTGGCAAATAAAAAGTCTGGCAGTAAGTTAGATCCTGGTCTGTATTGTTTCACGGCTATCGCTCAGTTTCATGGTATTCCTGCCGACCCAGAGCAGATTGCTCACGCGCTGGCGATTGACCCGCGTGTGGGTATGAGTGAAACGGATATGCTACGGGCGGCGCGCTCGCTCAAATTGAAGGCGCGGTCGGCTACGGTTAATTCTAAGCAATTAGCGAAGTTACCATTGCCGCTGATCGTTGGTATGAAGGATGAAAAGTTTGCGGTGTTGGCGCAAATTGCCGACGATGGCATGGCGGCGCAACTTACCGATACTAAGAATGATAGTCGCCGCAAAGTCAAAAGTTCTGGAAAAATCATCAACAGTAAATTCCTCATTCTACCGCCAAATGGCGGGCCGCCGCAGGTGGTGTCGGCCGAGGATTTTCAGGACAAATGGACTGGCCGCGTAGTGCTATTTACGCAGCGTTTCTGGAAAGAGGCGGATAGAAAATTCAACCTCAGGTGGTTTATTCCGACGATTATCAAATAGGCAACGATACTCTCATCGGCGGTCAAGGCAACGACACTCTTGAGGGTTGTGAAGGCGACGACATCTACATCTTCAACAAGGGAGATGGGGAAGATACGGTTTGTGACGTGAACGGTAAAGCCGACGAGATTCGTCTGGGGCACGAATCGATCGGTGTGGTTTTTGAGCGTGTAAACAATGATCTCACACTCAAATTGAAAACCTCATCCAAGCCATGTCCTCCTTCCAAAAAGACACCGGCATGACCTGGGAACAAGCCTTAACAACCCAACCATCGCAAGTCCAAGCCATTGTTCAGGAGTATTGGACAGTGCCGGGGATGTGAATTAGTTATTGTAAATGATTTACATAATTGAATAAGGGCTAATATTGCTGAAAATTATCGGATTAATATACCGTAGCGCCACTACTATATATGTTTAAATAGTGTTATAATTTGAAAAATGAGTAACAATGTATTTAAGAGGACAAAAATATTAGCAACAATTGGCCCGGCAACGTTCAGTCAGGAGAAAGTTTTTCAACTGCTGGATGCTGGCGTTAACGGTATCCGCATGAATTTTAGCCATGGCGATAATGAAAGCCGGTTGGAGCAAATTAATTGGGTGCGTACAGCTAGTCAAAGGCTAGGCAAGCCAGTGGCGATTTTACAGGATTTGCAGGGGCCAAAGATTCGTTTGGGCATCCTGAAAGATAACATGCTGAATGTTAAGGCTGGCGATATGCTGGTGTTGGATTCAGAAATTGCCGAACATGATGGCAGCTTTAATTTGCCGGTGCAGTATAATTTGGCAGAAAAAATGAAAGTCGGCGAACCTCTTTACATGTTTGATGGAAAGATTAAGACGATTGTGCGGGAAATTGTTAGTTCGACGGCGATTCGCGTGGAAGTTCAAAATGACGGATTTTTGATGAGCCGCAAGGGGCTGAATTTGCCGGATACGGATTTTGGCGGCGATATTATGACGTCGAAAGACATCGCCGATCTGGAGTGGGGCGCTAAGCAAGATTTTGATTATGTGGCGCTGAGCTTTGTGCAGAAGGCCGACGATATTATTGATCTTCGGCAGAGGCTGGTGGAATTGGGTTCAACGGTCGATATCATCGCTAAGATTGAGACTAAGTCAGCAGTTGATCCGGAAAATTTGGAGGAGATCGTCAAAGCTAGCGACGGCGTGATGGTGGCGCGCGGCGACTTGGCAGTGGAGGCTGGCGCGGAGATTGTGCCGGTGATGCAGCGGCGGATTATCGCTTTGTGTCGTAAATATTGCAAGTTGGTGATTGTGGCGACACAGATGATGGGTAGTATGGTCGACAATCCTGAGCCAAGCCGCGCTGAAGTGAGCGACGTGGCAAATGCCGTCATTCAGGGTGCCGATGTGGTAATGTTATCGGATGAGACAGCCAATGGTAAATATCCTATAGAGACTGTTCGAGCGATGCGTAAGACGATTATCTACACCCAAGAACATAGCGAAGTGATGATGGTCGATAAGACTGAGATGCGCGAGAAAACTGATGCGATTTTAAGTTACACGGCAGCGCAGTTGGCTAGAAGAATTAAGGCGCGGGCAATTATTGCTGAGACTAATACTGGCGCTACTGCGGTCAATGTCGGTGCGTATCGTCCGAACTTGCCAATTGTTTGTGTGACCGAGAATGTCAAGACGGCGCAAAAATTAGCGTTAAGCTATGCTTCTCGTCCATACATTCGTCCGAATGAGCTGAACGCTGCGACGAAGCTGGCTGAGGAATTGAAGCGGGAAGGTTATTTTGGCGAGGATCCAGTTACGGTCGTATTGGTAAGCGGCCATCATCCTGAGCCGGGTAAAACGGATAATATTCAAATTAAGACGTTGTCATAGGAAAATATTGGGTGGGCAAACAATTTTCAAAACAAACGATTAGAGGTGTTAATCTGCGCGGGCGGACTGTTTTAGTGCGCGCAGATTACAATGTGCCGCTGACGAAGAAGGGCACAATTTCCGATGATTTGCGGATTCGCGCTTCCTTGCCGACATTAAAGTATCTATTGGAACAAAATTGCAAGATCGTTATTATGTCGCATTTGGGGCGTCCAAAGGGCTGGGATATGAAGCTGAGCCTGGAGGTGGTGGCTAAGCATTTGGCAGAACTATTGGGTCGGAAAGTGCAGTTCGTTGGCGATTGTGTTGGCGATGAAGTACGTCAAGCAGTACGCCGTGCGCCTCTGGGCAGTGTTATTTTGCTAGAAAATCTGCGCTTTTATCCGGAAGAAGAAGCTGATGATTTGACGTTTGCTAAATCAATTCAGCGGGCAGTTCGCGCCGATTATTTCGTGCAGGACGGGTTTGCGGTAGCGCATCGAGCGCATGCTAGTACGCATGCCATTGCACTATGCGTGCCTGGCGTGGCGGGTTTTTTGCTGGAAAAAGAGTATACAACTATCACCAAGGCGATGAAAAATCCCCGGCCGCCGCTGGTGGCGATTATCGGCGGTGCTAAAGTTAGCGATAAAATTGCTTTGATCAAGCGGTTGATTAATAAGGCTGATCGGATTTTAATTGGCGGTGCTATGGCAAATGCTTTTTTACAATACCGCGGCTGCAATATCGGCAAGAGTGTCTCTGAGTCTGGTCAGGAGCAGGTAATTAAGGATATTTATGATAAAGCAGAAAAAAAGGTCGGCATAGATCATGTTGATGATTTTTTGGTTTTGCCAAGTGATGTGGCGGTAGCCCCCGATCCCTATAGCGAGCTGCCTCGCCGCGAGGTTAGCGTTGATAAAATTGCCAGAGATGATATGGCGCTAGACATTGGCGGCCAGACAATTGAGGCGTTCACGAAAGTTCTGGCAAATGCGAAAACGGTGATTTGGAACGGACCTCTCGGTTATACTGAAACGAAGATTTTTTCGATTGGTTCGGCGCGCGTAGCTTTGGCAATCGCTCAGAATAAGGATGTGGTGTCGATTGTTGGCGGCGGCGATACAGCTGATTTTATCTTAAAATGGGATGGTCATGACGGACAGAGTTTTACGCATGTTTCCACTGGCGGCGGTGCTAGTATGGAGCTGATGGCGGGTAAAAAACTGCCGGGAATTGAAAGTTTACTAGACGTGTATGGATTGAGGTGATAAACTAAGCATAAGGATTATCATCATGAGAAAAAAATTAATCATTGGCAACTGGAAGATGAATCTCAATATGCAAGAGGCGAGCTTGTATCTGCATAAGCTAATGGAGGTTCTAAAACCGCGTCGGGATGTTGAGGTTGTTGTAGCTCCTACAACATTAACATTGCAGAGTCTAAGTTTGCAAATTAATCGGCGAATTGCTAAGTTGGCAGCGCAGAATTGCTATTGGCGCGACCATGGTGCGTACACTGGCGAAGTGCCGGCAGCGCATCTTCGGGGGATTGCTGACTATGTGTTGATTGGACATTCGGAGCGGCGATATATCTTTATTGAAAGCGATAAAGATATTAGGTTGAAAGTTCAGGCAGCGATTCGTAATCGTCTTCAGCCGATTTTGTGTATTGGCGAGACAGCGCAAGAACGGGCTTTGGGTGAAACGAGAGATGTTTTGGCTGATCAGCTAACTAGCGGTCTGGCAAATGTGACGGCCGAGGAATTGGATAAGGTGGTAATTGCCTACGAGCCAATTTGGGCGATTGGTACTGGCGACAATGCTAAACCGGTTGATGTAAAAAAAGCAACGCAAATGATTCGCCAGCACGTTGCTCATTTATACGGTAAAAAGGCAGCCGAGGAAGTGCGGATTTTATATGGCGGCAGTATAACGGTTGATAACGCAGCTGATTATTTGGCAATTTCAGGGCTTGATGGATTATTGGTTGGCGCGGCAAGTTTGGATATACATCAATTTACGGAGATAATAGAAAAAGCACATAAGGGATAAAAAAATAGGGGGCATATGACAGATATTGATTTTGACGAGCTGGATAAAGCAGTAAATTCCTTGATGAGCAAGCAGCGGGCAGCGGAAAATAAGACAGATGCTGGCGAGGATACTGCTTCTGGTGTTAACTTGGCGAGCGGCAGTGAAAACAGCTCTGAATTCGCTAGTTCTACAGCCTCTTCTGTCGAGAACGCTAGCTCTGCTCCTGTCGATAATATTGTCGGCGGTAATATTCCGGTGAGCGTGTCGCATAGCTCGCCTGTAATGCAAACGTCTGGCAATCAGAGTGCGGAAACTCCGGCGGTTAAGCTTGTAACGGAAGCTCCCAAGCCATCTCCAAATACTGAAACAGAAGCTAATGCTGTTAAAGTTGCAACATCACCTTCGGTACCAGTCTATTCGCCAGCTTCGTCTGCTCCAGTGGCTGCGTCAGTTGCAGGCCAGCCGTCAGTTCCTGCAAGATCTTTGACTCCTTCGGCTCCTCCTGTTCCTTCAGCGGTAACTAACGTGAAGCCGCCAACTGTTTCGTCTGCTCCGGCGGCCTCCTCGGCACCAGTAGTAACTCCTCCCTCCACTTCAACTACGCCATCGGCAACGACAGCATCAGCGGCACCAGTAGTAGCTACTGCGCCGGCGGTAACGGCAAGTTCGCCAGCTCCGGCCTCATCGGCTCCGTTGTTTTCGTCATCTTCGCCAGATTCAGGAGTAACGCCAGCTGCACAAAAGCCAAAATCAGCGACATCGACAGTGTCGGTCTCGTCCATATCAACGACGCCAGCAGTACCGTCCGCTCCATCGTCAAGCTCATCTAGCTCTACGGTATCGTCTTCTGGTTCGCCTAGTGGTCATACGCCAGCAGTTACGCCGGCCGTATCTCCGCCGCCAGCTGCCCCTCCTGAGAGTGATACCGTTCATGTATCGCCAATGATAGCTAAGCGTCCGCATGGTCGTTTTATGGATGTCGTTCATCCGTCGTCCAAATCTAAATTAGTACAGCAGCGAAAAATGACTCCAAATACATCCAAAGCGGGATTGGGAGACCAGTCTGGAGCTGATTCGGCGGATAAGGACGATGGCGCCAATTTGGCGAATAAGGGTATCCGTCGCTCGTCAATGATAGGAGGGGGTAATAACCTTAATAATATTCATTTAAACGAGAACAACAGCAGTGTTGATGCGCCGACGTCCGCTAATCCTGAAAAGTCTTTACTAAGTTCAGTGAAAAAACGCGTCGTGTTGCCGCAAAACCCAGAGGGTAAAACAAACGATTCGTCTGATGTAGCAACGCCAGTTCAGAGTAAGAGCGAAAGTACTGCTCCAGTATCGCCTTTTATCTCTAATGTTGAAGTCGAGAAAAGACCGCTAGGTACGCCAGCCGCTACTGATGATGCAAATGACGGAGGCGCTGCAACAGCAAAAAATGATGACCATAAAAAATCTTTAGCAAATTATACGCCTCGTAAGTTGGATGTTTCAGAGGATGATCCGGACGATGAAGTTGAGCCGGGCGGTGATGTTGGGCTGCCGCCAGAATTTAGCGCGGATGTTATGGCGGCCGAGGAGGCTGATGTTTCTAGCCTTGATGCTGCCGTTGATGATATTAAGGCAGCCGAACAGAAGAGAGCTTCTAAAAAACCAAGTGATGACGACGATGTTTCGCCGCGTCATTCGCCGAAAAAAGATTCAACTGAATCTGAGCCTAAGCCTATGTTTGATGCAGCAAGCCGTACGTCAAAAAATTTTGACCCTAAAGAAGAAAGCAAATCTGGCTGGCTGACAGTCCTACTGGTTCTGTTATTTTTGGCAATTGGTGTGGCCGGCGGTGCGGCAGCATACTTTTTGCTGATAAAATAGATACATGACTGATTTTACGGATGGTTTGAATGATGAGCAAGCTCGGGCAGTGACGCATGGCGACGGGCCGCTATTGATTTTGGCGGGCGCTGGTTCTGGAAAAACAAAGACGCTAACACATAGGATTGCTTATTTGATTGGCGAGTTGAAAGTTTTTCCTAGCCGAATCTTAGCAGTGACATTTACTAACAAAGCCGCCAAGGAAATGCGGCAGCGATTGGCACAATTGCTGGATGAAGACGCTGACAATCGTCAATTTATGCCGTGGATGGGGACATTTCATAGTATTTGCGTACGGATACTAAGGATGGACGGCGCAAGTATTGGGTTGGACAGGCGGTTTTTAATCTATGATACTGACGATCAAGTAAGTCTGATGAAACAGATTATGAAAGCGCGCGGTCTGACGGATAAAGATATTAAGCCGCGGGCGGTGCTTTCGGTTATTTCAAACGCTAAAAATGAAATGCGCAGCGCGGAAGATTTTTCAATGTCAGCGCGCGGTCCTAGGGAGCAGAAAATTGCTGAATTGTTCTTTGCCTATGAAAAAGCCTTGAAAGAAGCGGCGGCGCTCGATTTCGATGATTTATTGACTAAAACCGTGGAATTATTACAGAATAGTCCAGAGATTCGCCAGAAATGGCAGCGCCAGTTTGAGTATATTCTAATTGATGAGTATCAGGATACAAATGCTGTTCAGTACGCGCTAATCAAATTATTAGTTAACGAACGGCGTAACCTATGCGTGGTTGGCGATGATGCGCAGTCGATTTATAGTTTTCGCGGCGCTGATTATACTAATATTCTTAATTTCGAGCGCGATTTTCCGGGGACAACCGTAGTCAAACTGGAGCAAAATTATCGTTCAACAGGTGCGATTTTAGATTTAGCAAATTCACTAATTCAGCATAATATTCATCGGACAGATAAGAATTTATGGACGGCAAATGGTGATGGCATTGATCCAAAATTATGGCAATTATATAGCGAGTCGGAAGAAGCGCTGGCGATTGCTAATGAGATTCAAGCGCAAATTGCCAACGGTCGCCAGTACGGCGACGTGGCGGTGTTATATCGGACAAATGCGCAGAGCTATGCAATTGAGAGGGCGCTCAGACAGGGCTATATTCCGTATAAAATTGTCGGCGGCCTAAGGTTTTTAGATCGGGCGGTTGTTAAGGATGTACTGGCGTATCTTCGATTGTTGTATCAGCCGAGCGACCGGGTTAGTTTCTTAAGGATTGTCAATGTGCCGAAGCGCGGTATCGGTACAGTGAGCGTGGCTAAATTTTTGGACTGGAATGATGCGGCGCGGCGGGATATTGTTAGCGGCTTGCTGGCGGTCGAAGAGGCCGATAATTTGACGGCGCGAGCGAAACGACCTTTATTGGAGCTAGGTAAAACTCTGGAGGAACTACAGCAGGAAATAGACGGTTCGCCAGCAGAATTAATTGAAAAAATTATAAAAAGAACTGGCTACGAAGATTTTATTAATGATGGCACACCTCAAGCTGAGGAGCGGATGGAAAATATTGGTGTGTTGCTGGCGGAAGCCAAAGCTTATGTTGATGTGCCGGCGTTTTTGGAAGAAATGGCGCTAATGTCTTCGGCGGATACAGCGGCGGAGCAGCAGGTGACGCTTATGACGCTACACGCGGCTAAGGGCCTGGAATTTCCGGTAGTATTTTTGGCGGGGCTGGAAGAGGGGATTTTGCCGCACGCGCGAGTGTTTGATAGCGGTAAGGCTGATGATATTGAGGAAGAGCGCCGGCTGTGTTATGTCGGCGTGACGCGCGCCAGGGAGGAATTATTTGTTAGCTGTGCCAGTTCCCGGACACAGTTTGGGCAAATTGGTTATAATATGCCGTCGCGGTTTTTGGACGAGATGGGGCTGATGGTTGGCGGAATTGATAGGTCGGCTCAGCCGCCAACAGAAGCCGATTTTTATTCAGAAGAAATAGGGCTGGAAGTGGGAGATAGGGTGCGCAGTCCGAGCTTTGGCGCGGGTGAAATTATTGACAGCGAGGGCTTGGGTGTGACTGTCAAATTTGATGACGGAACAGTTAAAAAATTAAACGTTGAATTTGCACGTTTGGAGAAAATTTGATATAATAAGAAAGATTATACATTCGTACATTGTTATGGGTATCGCATCGCTAATAAAACGTCATTATAGAAGCGCCGCTGTTCTGCTGGGTGTGTTTGCAGTTTTATTTGGCAGTTTGCTTTTCGTTAATCAAGCGCTCGCTAATAGCAATAATCCAGTGGTCAAAGCTGGTGAAAGGCTTGTTAATATTTATGATCGCGGCACTGGACGGACGGTTATTACGAAAGCCAGGACTGTCCGCGAGACGCTGAAAGCAGCTAATATTAAGATAGATGAAAAACAGGATGTAATAGAGCCGAGTCTTGATACGGATATGGCTGCTGAAAAGTATAATATTAATATCTATCGCGCCCGGCCAATTACGATTGTTGATAACGGTAAGCGCTTGAAAGTAACGACTGCGCAGCAAACACCGGCTTTGATTGCCAAAGCGGCAGGTTTGAAAGTGTACTCTGAAGATAAAACTGTGCTTAATAAAACGGATAATTTGCTGGTTGACGGTGCGGGTTTGGTGATGAAGGTTGAACGGGCAACGGTAGTGAATTTTGTACTGTACGGCAAGGAATCTGTTATCAGAACGCACGCAAAGACGGTCGGCGATTTACTGAAAGAGAAGAATATTAAACCCGGAAAGAACGATACATTGTCTGTGGGTGCGCTGACGGCTATCTCTGAGGGGATGAAAATTGAGCTGTGGCGAAACGGCAAGCAAACTGTGACTGTAGAGGAAGAGGTGAATTTTCAGACTGAAAAAATCCAAGATGCTAATAAAGAAACTAGCTACAAAGAAATAAAGCAGGTCGGCGAGAAAGGCAAGCGTAACGCCACATACGAGATTGAAATGAAGAATGGCATTGAAATAAGCCGCAAGGAGATTGCCAGCGTCACGACGAAAGAGCCTAAAAAACAGATTGAAATTGTAGGCGCGAAGAGTTCAAATACTTTTTCTGGTAGTTTTGCTGAGGCGCTGGCTCGGTTGAGGAGCTGCGAGGGCAGCTATACGTCTAATACAGGCAATGGTTACTATGGCGCTTATCAGTTTAATAGAGGCACGTGGGCGTCGGTTGCCGACCCGAGCAAGTATGGTAATGCCACGCCGGCTGAACAAGATGAAGCCGCTTGGAAATTATACCAAAGGCGCGGTTGGAGCCCGTGGCCAGCATGCAGCAGAAGCAAGGGTTTGCAGGATATTTATAGATAGATAATCAGCGCTGGTCGGTGATACAATAATAAGGTGAACAAATTTACCTTAAAGTCGAAATACCAGCCGACCGGCGACCAGCCAACGGCGATTGCTCAGTTGGTGGATGGTTTGGAACGAGGTGAGCGCGAGCAGACCTTGCTGGGTGTGACGGGGTCGGGCAAGACCTTTACTATGGCAAATATTATCGCCCGGCGGAACGTGCCGACGCTAGTGCTGGCGCACAACAAGACCTTGGCGGCGCAGCTGTTTTCTGAGTTTAAGGAGTTTTTTCCGGACAATGAGGTGCATTATTTTGTCAGTTATTTTGATTATTATCAGCCGGAAGCTTACATCGCCAGTAGCGACACCTACATCGAGAAGGATTCGAAGATTAATGATGAGATTGATCGGCTGCGGCATGCGGCAACGTCGGCGCTGCTAACGCGGCGCGATGTTATTATCGTGGCGAGCGTGTCTTGTATTTACGGCATCGGTTCGCCGGAGACGTACGCTGACATGGCGATTCAATTGACGGTCGGTGAGCGGCGGGTTCAGGACAAGTTTATCCGCCTGCTAACTGATATTCAGTATAAGCGAAACGATGTTGACTTTGCGCGCGGTACTTTTCGGGTGCGCGGCGATGTGGTGGATATTTTCCCAGCTGGGCAGGACACGGCGGTGCGGGTGGAATTTTTTGGCGATGAAATTGAGAGACTAACGCGGATCGATCCGCTGACCGGCGAGATTTTGGATCAGCCAACGCAACTGACGATTTTCCCGTCCAGCCACTACTCGACTCCCCGTGAACGAATTGAAAAAGCCATCACTGGCATCGAAAAAGAGTTTGACGAGCGGCTGAAGTGGTTTGAAGCGCACGATAAGTTTTTGGAAGCGCAGCGCCTAGCTCAGCGCACCAAATATGACCTGGAGATGCTGAAAGAAACTGGCTTTGTCAAAGGCATTGAGAATTATTCGCGCTATCTGACTGACCGCGAGCCGGGCGAGCAGCCGGCGACGTTGATCGATTATTTTCCCGATGATTGGCTACTACTGGTCGATGAGTCACATATGACGTTGCCGCAAGTGCGCGGTATGTATAACGGCGACCGGGCGCGCAAGGAAGTGCTGGTGGAACACGGGTTTCGTCTGCCGAGTGCGCTGGATAACCGCCCGCTGAGGTTTGATGAGTTTGATCAGCATATTCATCAGGCGATTTATGTGTCGGCTACGCCGGGCGACTATGAACTGGCTCATTCGCCAAAGCCGGCTGAGCAGTTGATTCGGCCGACGGGGCTGCTTGATCCGCCGATTGAGGTGCGGCCGACTGAGGGGCAGGTTGATGATTTGATGGAGGAGATTCACCGGACCATCGCCAAGGGTCACCGCGTGCTGGTAACCACCTTGACCAAGCGCATGGCCGAGGACTTAAGCGCTTACTTGACGGACAATGGAGTGAAAACGGCGTATCTACACAGTGAAATTGACACACTGGAACGCGGCGATATCTTGAAGGATTTGCGGCTGGGAACGTACGATGTCTTGGTTGGTATCAATTTGCTGCGTGAAGGCTTGGATCTGCCGGAAGTCAGTCTGGTGGCGATTATGGACGCTGATAAAGAAGGCTTTCTCCGTAGCGAGCAGGCGCTGATTCAGACAATTGGCCGGGCGGCGCGGCATGTCGATGGGCGGGTCCTGATGTACGGCGATAACGTAACTGACAGTATGCGGCGAGCAATTGATGAAACTAATCGTCGGCGGCAAATTCAGCAGAAATATAACGAAGAGCACGGCATCACACCGCAAACCATCCAGAAGAAGATTGACGATGGTCTGCGTTCCATCATCCCGCAAAAAGAATCGGACAAAAAGCCAAAACTTGATTTGAAGAAGATTCCAAAGGACGAATACCCGACTCTAATTAAGGAGTTGACTGGTCAAATGGAACTGCATAGCGCTAATTTGGAGTTTGAAAAAGCCGCAGAACTGCGCGATTTGATTGCAGAAATTCGTCAGACCATGTAGAATAGAGTTAACCATTAGATTAGGAGGTAAAAATGGCAACCAAAGAACAACCGCAGCCAGAAAATAATGTCGCACAGCCGGAAGCAGCTGTACCTGTACCGCCAGCGGCAAGCTATCAGGCATATCCGCAATATGCAGCGTATGTTGATCCAAATAATGGCAAGTCAAAGTTGCTGACATTTGAATATGCTTTTGCGATGGGTTCGGCTGTAGCGGCTGCTTTTTTGCTCATTGACACAATGGTAAGTGTATTCGGCCTTTGGGCTGGCACTTCGTCAGTAACCACTTCATTTGTGCGTGGGTATCTATCTCCAAGCATGGTAACGCCGGGTACGGGGATTGTGGCGGCGGCTGTATTAGCACTGCTATTTTCAGTTTTATCGTTTGTGCTGTTTTCGCGAGTTTCCAGGACCGTGCCAGAGCGTGAGGGTTATACTAATCGTACAGCTTATAAATTAATAACTTATGGTGGTCTTGGCGCGTTGTTACTACCAGCTGTTGGGCTGGTTGCGAAGTTGGCCAGTATCCTTGTTAACTCGCTTTTGTTCATTGGCGTTAGCGGTGCTGGTGAAATTTATAAGAGCTTGTATCTTGGCGAATTCTTACCGTACTTACTAGCGCTGGCGGTTGTGTCAACTTCGGCGTTTTTCGTCCATAAAATTGTCCAAGGTAAGAATACCTCTAAGACATTGACGTTAGTATTGGTTGCAGCTTCGGCTGTTGTTCTGTTGGCTGGCGCTATCACTATGGCTGTAAAGCTGCATGGCGGGACAAGTTCAAGAAACAGTGTAGACTCTGGCAGCTCTAATAGGCTGCGGCTACAGAAGAACTTTGAAAGTTACGTAAGCGACTAAAATTTGAAAAGGGGTGGACGGTATGATTAATAAAGAGCGCTTTGAGGGGTTTACTTTACCAACGGTATTAATTGCCAGCCTAGTGCTTTTAGGTTTGTTGTCTTCGGCGCTCTTATTATCTACCAGCGCTTCTAATGCTCTAAAAGAGCAGTATTACAGCCAGTTGGCTAGAGAGGCGGCCGAGGCTGGCGCCGCTAGGTTGGCCCACTGTATTCGCAGGGATTACTTTGATACGACAAAAACTGTCCGTCCGAATACCAATTGCCTGGGGGGGGTAGTAGCAACACCTGATCATATATTGAAAGGCCCTAATTACACGACAACTTTTGAAGCGAAATATGTATCATCCGGCTTGGCCAGAGTCACTGAGTCTGTTGGTATGATTAACTTGCGACGTAAAGACGGTTCAATATATAAAACTTATTCGTATGTGTCGCGCCAGCAGGTAAGTCAAGAAGTAGATCCTTCTGGCAGCCGCGCTAGTAAACGATGGTGGTATTTTGGCAATAATGCCAAGGTTGATTTTGGTACTGGTGGGACTACTGTATCCCCTTCTTTGGCGACGCCAAGCCGTCCAATATCGGCAGAGGGTATAACAACTGTCTCTGGCAGGGACGGTAATCTGAAGTTTGTGTCCGATGGATTAAATATATGGGATAAAAACGGCAATGTTATGCCGACGCGGTCTGGCGCTGCCAATTTTAATTCAAATTGCGATTATCCTACTGGTACGCCGTTTCCGTTCAGTCCGCTTGGGCAGGGGCTGTGTGGTTCAGTAACAGGAACTCAAGCAGTGGCATCGTTTCCTATTAATAGAGAGGAAACTAGGTTTATTGTAGTTAGTAATACGGTCAATGCCCAGGATAATAAAAAGTACGGGACTTTGTATTGGAGCCTGATAGATTTTGCGGTACCAGGGTATCCTGATGGAGTAATTACTCTTAAAAATGCAGCTGTTGCGCCTGGTGGTATGAAAGAATATGCTTCAGAGGCGTTAAATGCCCGGCCGAATTCTGTTGGTAATGGTGGGATTATTTACACGTACAGACCGAACGCGCCAAATGCGTTATATGCTTTTGGTATATGGACGCTTAATAACGGATCTAATATTATTAGCGGGCAACATCCGAATATGAGCGGCAACACAAAGCCGATACAGTTTGCTTATAAGGAGTTTACCTCAGCAAATGGTCGGTCCGTTATGTGCGGTAGCGACGCCATAGCTTTCAAGACGACTAGCTTTGGTAGTATAAACTTTAACGATAGCTATACTAAATTGGTTGTCATGATGGGAGGGAGCGACAAATGTCCCCAGGAGCGGCGCGCCGGCTCTATTCAGGTTTTTGATATTAGTGCTGGCGACAACGATATGCGGCAGATGAATTACTGGAGTGTAAATAATGGTACTGAGAACAGAGGGGTGGGGTATGCTGCAGATTTTTCACCGTCAAGCCGATATATATACACATCGTCAATATATCCTGGAAGATTATTCCGGTATGATCTGAGTAGCGGTAATAATACTACTATAAAAAATAGCGAAAGGTTTATTGGTAAAACTAACTGTGCAGAACATCCGGGAACTGGTATAGCCGGAGGATCGTGCCAGGTGATGTCATACCATCCTTTGGAAGAGGGTGGCGGTCAGGTTTTGCGCGGTCCTGATGGTAGGATGTATGTGGCAGATCGTAGTGCGCCGTGGATTAGCGTAGTTGATCATCCTGATGCGTCTAGCGGTGCAACGTCAGCTCAAACGGCTGTCAATGTTGGCTGGCGGTATGGTGGACTACCATTGCCTGGAGGTGCTTTAAGCTATTACGGCTTGCCGCAGATGGTCTCGTTGTATACTCCTCGCTTTATTCAGTACTAAGTTAGCCATCAAAGTGATATAATAATCTATATGACAACTATTTCTACCAGTGATATTCAGCACTTGGCGAGTTTGAGTAGTCTGGCATTAGCTGATGATGAAGTTGATGGACTGCGCCAGGATTTGGAAAATATAATTGGCTACATTGAGCAGCTCGGTGAGCTTGATACAGCGGGCATAGAGCCAACTTATCAAGTGACGGGACTAGAGAATGTCTGGCGCGAAGATGAGATTCAGCCGGGGATTTCGGCAGAAAAGCTGCTTGAGCTAGCGCCTGAGAAACAGAATAATCAAGTGAAAGTGCCACAGGTATTGTAATGAGTCGGATTAGTGATTTTACCGGAAAAAGTGCAGTCGAAAATGTTAAAGAAGCGTTGCGACGAGTGCGCGAAGTTGAAGAATACCATGCATTGCTGAGTTTGACAGAAGAGCGAGCCTTAGAACGGGCTGCTAAGGTTGATCAGGGCGAAATTTCTGGGCGGCTGACTGGCGTGCCGTTTGTGGTAAAAGATAATTTCTTAGCCTTTGGGGCGCCGACAACTGCTGCCTCAAAAATGCTCGAGAATTTTGAGGCGCCGCTCCAGGCAACAGCCGTTGAAAAATTAGAAGCTGAAGGTGCAATTTGCATCGGCAAGGCAAACTTGGATGCCTTTGCTCACGGTGGTTCGACGGAAAATTCAGCCTTTGGTCCGACTAAAAACGCTACGGATAAAACTCGAGTAGCCGGCGGTTCGTCGGGCGGCTCGGCGGTAGTGACGGCGCTTGACGTGGTGCCGTTTGCATTGGGGACAGACACTGGCGGTTCGATTCGCCAGCCAGCCAGTTTTAACGGTGTGGTCGGTGTCAAGCCAACTTACGGTGCAGTCAGTCGCTACGGAGTGGTTGCCATGGCATCAAGCACGGACACCATTGGTTGTTTCGCGACGAATGCTGATGACGCTAATCTGGTGATGGAAATTATGGCAGGCCGCGACGATAAGGACATGACGACGCTGCCGGACTTTTGGCAGAGCCAGCCAGGCTTTACTAAGAAGAAAATTGGTTTGGTTAAGCAATGTATGACTGACGACGTGGACGCGGCAGTTCGCCAAAAAACGCTTGATTATGCCGAAAAATTGAAGCAGCTGGGCTATGAAATTGAAGAGGTGAATCTGGACATGATGCGATATTCGCTGGCGATGTATTATATCATTGTGCCGGCAGAGTTGTCATCAAATCTGGCGCGCTATGACGGCGTGCGTTATGGCCACCGGGCAGCTGAGGTAAAAACGCTGGCGGAATTGTACGGCCGCAGCCGTAATGAAGGTTTTATTACGGAGAATAAGCGGCGGATTATGATTGGTAGCTTTGTGCTGTCGAGCGGTTTTTTTGACGCTTATTACATGCAGGCGCAAAAAGCGCGCACATTGCTCATCAACGAGTTCAAAAAGTTGTTCACTGAGTATGACGCGCTGTTAATGCCGACTGCACCGACACTAGCGTTCAAACTTGGTGAAAATACCAATGATCCGATCAAAATGTACTTGGCGGATATCATGACGGTGCCAGCCAGCCTGGCCGGACTGCCAGCAATTTCCGTGCCAGCTGGAAGCAACGATGAAGGCTTGCCAATTGGTGTACAGCTGATTGGTGATTATCAGTCAGACGGTAACTTGCTGAAGTTAGCAGCGGAAGTGGAGTCTGCCTGATGGATGGTTTGTTGATTGCACTGGTTGTGGCGGCGTTGTTGATCGGCGGTTTGTTGATCGTTTTTATCCAATTGACATCGCGCGGACACAAACAGCTTGACAGAGAAATGTACCAAAAAGTTTGGCGGGCAATTCAGCGCGGCGCCAAGGCGGGTAACTCGGACAGCCTGCAAATGGCAATCGTCAAAGCCGACAAGCTGCTTGACAAAGCCATGCGCGACTGCGGCGTGGCAGGTGCGACAATGGGTGACAGGCTGAAATCTCGCAAGGGTGATTGGACGGATGAAAATGGTTTGTGGGCGGCGCATAAATTGCGCAATCAAATTGCCCATGAGACTAAAGTGAAAATAACCGCGCAAAGTTTTCGGCGAGCTATGACGAGCTTTGAGCAAGCACTAAAAGATTTGGGAGCATTATAATGAGCGTATATGATGAATATGAAATGACCATTGGCATCGAGTGTCACGTCCAGTTGGCGACTAAAACCAAGCTATTCAGTCCGGCTGATAACGACGCTCGCGATGCTGAGCCGAACGAAAAAACGCATGAAATTGATTTTGGATTGCCAGGAATGCTGCCAGTGCTCAACAAGCGCGCTGTCGAGCTGGCGGTGCGCGCTGGCAAGGCGTTGAACGCGCCGATTGCCCGCGTCAGCCGGTTTGATCGCAAGCATTATTTCTACCCTGATCTGCCAAAGGGTTATCAGACATCGCAGATGTACCAGCCGATTATCTTGGCTGGCTATGTTGACGCGCCGCTGGAAGACGGTTCGCTCAAACGGGTGCGGATTCATCACGCACACATGGAAGAGGATGCTGGCAAGTTGACGCACCACGACGGCTATTCACTGGTTGACCTCAACCGCGCTGGTACGCCGCTGATTGAAATCGTTTCTGAGCCGGACATGCATTCTGCTGAGGAGGCTAAGGCATACGCTTCGGAGCTGCACAAATTGATGGTCTATGCAGGTGTGACGCACGGTGATTTGTATCACGGCAATATGCGCTTTGATGTCAACATCTCGGTGGCTAAAAGGGGCGCGACTGAGCTCGGCAAGCGCGCGGAAGTTAAAAACCTCAACTCGTTCCGCAGCGTCGAGCGTGCCGCTGAATACGAATTCAAACGTCAAGTTGACCTACTGGAGCGTGGTGAACTAGTAGTACAGGAAACCCGCGGTTGGAGTGACGACCAGCAAATCACTACCTCACAGCGCTCGAAAGAAGACGCGCAGGATTATCGCTACATGCCTGATGCTGACATTCCGCCAGTGGTGCTGAGCGATGAGGAAATTGCTCGAATCCAAGCTGAAGTGCCCATGCTGCCGAACGAGTACCGAGAACGCTGGGTAGATTTGGAACTGGATCACTCGGTAATTGATACGGTGCTAGCTCATCAGGAAGCTGCTAAAACTCTGGATGCCATTTACTCCCTGACTGACAGCAACGAACAATCAGTACTGGAGGATTTGAATGTTGATCGCCAGACTTACGATCGGCTAGCTAAACGGATCTTTAACTTATTTGCCTCTACGCCAGACGAACAATTAGATTATCAGAAAGTCGAGTCTGGACTAGTCGGTCCGCGCCGCTTGACACATTTGGTGCTGCTGGCTGAGAAGGGGACGATTAGCTCGAACAGTGCTAAGGAAATCTTTCTCGATTTATTCAATGAAAAGTACGCTGGCGTCATGCCAGAGGATATTGCCAAGGAAAAGAACTTGTTGCAGGTATCAGACGAATCAGCCATCGCTGCCATCGTTGACGAAGTATTGAACGACCCGGCCTCGGCAGCTTCCATTGCCGACATTAAAGCTGGTAAAGACAAAGCCATTGGCTACTTGGTTGGTCAAGTCATGAAGCGTTCCAAAGGCCAGGCCAACCCGAGCCTCGCCCAGAAATTAATCCGCGAAAAATTATAAGGTTCGACACTTCAGAAATAGGAGAGAATAGGAGTTAGATTATGAAAAAACCAACCAAAGCTATCATCGCTGCCGCTGGTTTCGGTACCCGATTTTTGCCGCAGACCAAAGCCATGCCCAAAGAAATGTTGCCGCTGATCGACAAGCCGATTATCCAATACGTCGTCGAGGAATTGGTGGAGGCTGGCATCAAGGATATTATTATCATTGGTAGCGCCAACAAGCGGGCGATCGAAGACCATTTTGACGTGCCAAACCAAGAATTGCTAGCTAACTTGCGTGCTGGCGGCGCCAAAAAGCAGCCGCTAATCGACATCGTCCAGCGCTTGTCCGAGATGGCTAACTTCGTCTATATTCGCCAGAAGGGTCCCTACGGCAATGCTACGCCGCTGTCTTGCGCTTCGCATTTAATTCGCCACGATGAACCGGTGATTTATACGTTTGCGGACGATTTCATTGCCGCCAGTCCGAGCCGTTTCCGGCAAATGATTGAGGCATCGCAGCAGCTTGACGGGGCAATTCTGTCGTGTAAGAAAATTACCGACGATTCGGAATTTGATCGTTACGGTGTTGTCAATGGCCAGCAAATTAAAGACGGCGTCATCAAAATGACCAATATCGTCGAAAAGCCTGGCAAAACCAATGCACCGTCTGACCTAGCGAGCGTTAGTAGCTATTTGCTGCCGGGCGAGATTTTTGGTTATTTAGAGAAAGCTAAGGAAAAATTTGACGGCCATGGCGAATTCACCATCCAGCCAATTATGCAAGAGATGATCGACGACGGGTTTGACTTTTACGGCGTGGAAATTACCAACGGCACGTATTATGACACTGGCGATAAATTGGAGTATTTGAAAACGGTAATTGACTTTGGTCTCCGCGACCCGAATTTTGGCGAGGATTTGCGCGCTCATCTGACAAACCGCTTGAAATAGTGTATAGTAAAAAGCATGAATGGTTTGTTGATAGTTTTAGTAGCGTTGATGGCGGTATTTGTCGTAATGCTGATCGTCATGACAATTTCCATTATTAAGCTGACGCGGCAGATTCATCAAACTCAGCAAAAAGTAGAGGCGATGACTCAGCGAATTTCTGGATTTAGCGGAATTATTAGTGCTATTTCAATTGGCGCAGAACTAGCGAAAAAATTGACTTCAAAGCATGGATTTTTAGCGAAGTATTTTACTAAAAAGAAAGCGGGAAATGGCAGAAAAACCAACCAAAAAACGACCAAATAAATTAGCGCGGAAAATTGTCCGCGACAATGAAAACGGTGCGCGGCAGGCAATTTTAGAAGATTTGTTTTTTGATTTTCATCGTTCTCGCCGTCAAGTCTATTGGATGAATTTTATTCGCGGTATCTTCTTTGGTATCGGCAGTGCGCTGGGAGCGACGCTGTTGATTACTTTGCTGGCTTGGCTATTAGGCCAGTTTGCTGACATTTTTCCGCCGCTGGCTGATTTTATCAACCATCTAATTGAGACGATGCAGCACCGTCAATAACATGCTATAATTATGAGCAATGACTGGGGGAAATAGCGGACAATCATCGCCGGCGGCTTTGAAGCCGTCAGATTTCGTGCACCTGCATAATCATACCTTTCATTCGGTGCTGGACGGCTTGACTAAGATCAACGATTTGGTTGATAAGGTTAAGGAATTCGGCATGGAGGCAGCGGCGGTGACCGACCATGGGACGATGAGCGGCATTCTCGATTTTTATAAAGCCGCCAAAAAAGCTGGCATCAAGCCGATTCTCGGTATCGAGACATACGTGGCGGCGCGTTCGCGCTTTGACCGCGACCCGAGCAAGGATAAGCAGCGCTTCCACTTGACGGTGCTAGCGATGAACAACACTGGCTTTCATAATCTGATGAAGCTATCGACGCAGGCCAATCTGGAGGGAATGTATTACAAACCGCGGATTGACCACGACTTGCTAGAGGAGCTGAATGAAGGGCTAATTGTGATGAGCGGCTGTGCTAGCGGTGAAATCGGCGTGGCTCTCAAAGAAGATGACTACGACCGCGCCCGCGATATTGCCAAATGGTATAAATCGATTCTGGGCGACCGCTACTATCTGGAGTTGCAAGACCACGGCCACCCGAAGTCAAATACGCACTGGGACGTCCAGGCAAAAATCAACGAGGGCTTGATTAAGTTATCGAAGGAGCTGGACATCGAGATGGTGGTGACTTGCGACGGGCACTACTTGACGCATGATCACCAGGACGCTCACGAAATTTTGCTATGTGTCGGTACTGGTTCGTACTTGAGCGATGAAAAGCGGATGAGTCTGAAAGACTTTGAGCTGCACTTGACCGACCCGCGCGACATCATTGATCATTGGGGAGAGGAATATCCCGAGGTAATTCGTAACACTAAAAAGGTGGCTGACCGCTGTAACGTTAAAATTGAGCTGGGCCGCATTCTTATTCCTAAATACCCGCTGCCTGAAGGTGAGAACGAGCACTCGTATCTGCTGAGATTGACTTATCAAGGTCTATTGCAGCGTTATAATGGCGCTTCGAAAGAGGAAGCCGAGAAATTAGATCCTGAAGATATTATCCCGCAATTGTCTGACGAAGTTCGCCAGCGCGCCGAGATGGAGCTGGGCGTGATGGGCAATATGGGTTATGAGGGTTATTTCTTGATTGTTCAGGACTTTATCAACTGGGGTAAATCTCAAGGGATTGTTTTTGGCCCGGGCCGTGGTAGCGCCGCCGGCTCGATTATTGCTTACGCGCTGAACATTACTGACCTTGATCCGCTGAAGTATGGTCTGCTGTTTGAACGTTTCCTAAATCCGGATCGTATTTCCATGCCGGATATCGACGTCGATATTCAAGATACCCGCCGCGACGAGGTGATTGAATATTGTGCTAAAAAATACGGCGAAGATCACGTCAGCAATATCGCTACCTTTGGTAAGATGTTCGGCCGCATGGCGGTGCGCGATGTTGCTAGGGTGCTGGAAGTGCCTTATGCTGAAAGCGACCGCTTGGCTAAGTTGGTGCCGCCGCCAAACCAGGGCCGGCATATCCCGCTGTCAGTTAGTGTCAAAGAAGACGCCGATCTGCGTAAGGAGTACGAGAATAATCCTACCGCTAAAGAAGTTCTAGATTACGCCATCCAGCTCGAGGGCACGATTCGCAGCCACGGCGTTCATGCCTGCGGCGTGGTGATTGCGCCGGATACGCTGGTTAATTATATTCCGCTAGAAATGGCGCAAAAAGGCGTGGTGGCGACGCAGTTCCCGATGGGCGAAGTTGAGGAATTGGGACTGCTGAAGATGGACTTTTTAGGCCTCAGCAACTTGACGATTATTAACAACGCCATGCGTATTATCAAAAAAGTTTACGGTGAGGAAATCGATCTGGCGCACTTGCCGCTGGATGACAAGCCAACATACGAGCTATTTCAGCGCGGCGACACCACCGGCGTGTTTCAGCTAGAATCGGCGGGTATGAAACGCTACCTGCGGGCGCTCAAGCCGACGCATTTCGAAGACATCATCGCCATGGTAGCGCTATACCGCCCGGGGCCGATGCAGTTTATTGATAGCTTTATTCGCCGCAAGCACGGCGAAGAGCCGATTACCTACTTGCACGAGGGTATGCGCAACTCGCTGGAAAACACTTACGGAATTTTGGTTTACCAAGAGCAATTTATGCAAATTTCCAAGGAATGGTGCGGCTTTACTGGCGGCCAGGCTGATACGCTGCGTAAAGCTGTCGGTAAGAAAAAAATCGACTTGATGAAAAAGGTCAAGCCGGAGTTCGTCGAGGGCGCGGTCAAAGTCGGCGGCGCCACGCGCGAAATGGCAGAAACTTTCTGGACGCAACTGGAGGAATTCGCTAATTACTGCTTCAACAAGTCGCACGCCGCTTGTTATGGCTTGATCGCTTATTGGACGGCCTATCTGAAGGCTCATTATCCGGATGCTTTCATGGCGGCGCTAATGACCAGCGATCACGACGACACGGATCGTTTGGCGATTGAAATGACTGAGTGTAAACATATGGGCATTG
>ERZ772964.330-NODE-330-length-22265-cov-17.1253_pt1 | contig 22265 bp, 17 predicted proteins | sample MGYA00580675_ERZ772964 | MGnify/ENA primary metagenome ERZ772964 (study PRJEB29015, sample SAMEA2737941) | human oral metagenome | biome: human oral; feature: human-associated habitat; material: dental | place: China | collected 2139 ... | reverse complement strand
GCATTCTCCTCTGAGTCGTGTGCCGTACGGCACCATCCACTGCCAACATAGCTAGTCTTATACTAGTCTTTGGTCATGCGAACATCGCTGACTCCCTGGCGGGTGGTCATGCTTTTTCGGGGAGAGTCCCTTACGAATTCACTTTGCATATCTCTAAAAGTATGGGGCTAGTTCATGTGAGCTGTCTATACCCAGAACTGAAAGAGAGTCTTTAGGTACTGGAAGTTTTTGCTTGCTAAACTATATCCACTCGCTCCCGCCGCAGGCAACGTAAGCCCTAATCTTGTGAAGAGGCACACTATGCCACTCGCCGTAATGAGTATGAGGATCCCGGATTTTATAAACGAGCTTAGAAGCCCACTCTCCTCTAAGCCAAATACACATATGACACACGCAAGGCCAAAAAGAATACCAAAATCTTGCTGATAACGTCCGAGAATACCCGCAGCCTCAGTATCGAAAGCGCAGATCATTACACCGAGGGATGACAAAATAAGAACTAAACGCCAACTTTCTGTATTCTTTCGCTGTCCGATAAGGTACATAGGAATGAGAATGCAGATAGGACAGAGCGATATGAGTCCGCCCATATACGGCTCTGTGATGGTCTTACCCATAAAGGTTAGCGTCGATGATGAAAAGCCTTGTGCGTTGACAAACGGAAAGGTTGTAGAGGTGTGTATAGAACCACATAAATAATAGAAGACACCTTCGACCATGCGGGTGGGGTCAAAGTCTCGTAAGGTCATGTCATTATTGCCCGTAAGATTGTAATTTGCACCAAAGTCAAGTGGAGATCCAAAACGAGCATAATTATACCACATTATGGTAATGGAGACTATGAGGACCGGTATCCAAACGCACCCGACAGTTTGTGCAAGTATCAGCCTGTCTTTCCTGAGGTCGTGATGCTTCAGTTCGGCTATGGTAACAAGTACCAGCGTAGGCCCGAACACCAAAAGTTGTGGTCTGCATCCTGCGATAAGGGACAGGCACGCCGATCCAAGTACGTACCAGATGTTGCCGTGCCGTTCGCTTGTATAGCCCCTGAGCAGGAAATACAGGCCCCACACAGCAAGCATCAGGGCGAACGAGACGGGCACGTTATAGAACGAGGGTCTTGCACAGGTATAGACAATCCCCGAAGTGATTACGAGACCTACGTAGCAGAGGAAGAGGGCTGCGAGGGACACGTGTCGGTACCTCATCCTGCATAGGCGGGCAAGAAGCAGGAACATACCGATCTCCATAAGTGCCAGGCATGCTCCACAGACAGTGGAATTCCCAAGGTCACGACCGGTAATGAGGAGATACGGAAGGTAGGCGATAATGACCGGCGTCGCACCGAAGTAGACATAGTAGTGACCGTTGAAATAGGCGATGTCTCTCTTGTAGCTCTCGCCAGTCTCCTTCTCGCGGATTGCTCTAACGGTATAATCGTACACATTATTAGTACCTGTAAGGCGATCTTGACTATGTAGAGTATCCATGTCGGACAACCAGGAGGGAGGCTCTTCATCAACGTAAAGCCTGCCTTTTGCAAAGGCCCGCGCGAGCTCGGTGTACTCATTAAAAGCAAAATCATTGTACCATTCACGGTTCTTATCATCGGAATGATATTTGATGGAGGCTTGGGTCGCAAGTACTACCATGATAACGACTGCAGCAGAAAGTACGATGATAGGAGAACTCCAATCGCTCACCCGTCTCTTCCAGAGGGAGCCTGTGGGCCGAAAAGCCCAGATAAAGAGCAGGAATATGAAGCAGAGAAGTACCCTTGGCATATGAAATGTAAAGGGACACTGCTCATTGAGTGTGACTGAGGCGACTGTGACCGGTGAACCCGAGTCGGTAGTAATGCGTATGACGATCGACTTCAGTAGTCCATAGGGCTTCAGCCTTGAAAAACGACTCGATGGAATGTTCGTCGATATGTCAACCGTCGGCAGCTCATACGCTTCTTGGCTGCTTCCCGAATCGGTAAGCATGTACGTGACATGCGCTACATCATTATCCGAAAGACCCTCAAGTGTGAGGGCAATCGAATCAACCGAATCGTTAAGTGATCCAAAAGTGAGCTTGCTTCCTGACGGTACATTGGAGCTTGTTGGCGAGAGGGTAATGATCGAGTTCGAGAGAGGGGCTGTTGCCCAGTGTTTGATATTGAAGATGCTTAGTTCCATAAACACTGAGACAAGTGCAATGATGATGAAAGGAGCAATTTGCTTCGGAGAATGCGCGATTTTTTTAAGATAGTTATCTCTCAATTTTGTCATGTATTTTTTCCGCGCAGAATTCGAAGAATCTGCTTTCATACATGCCCTCCTTGTGGGTCTGCGGTCATTGTGGGGACAAGCTATCAGACGTTTCGTCTATGTTCTGTTCGCGCAATGATTGTAACGTACGTTACTATGTGCACAGTGTATGACAATCTTCGAGAGTGGGTTCGCTGGAGATCTCTCGTTCAATAAAGGCATGAGCGCATGGGGAGGCTCGACTGCCGTCCTCGCTGGTCTATGTGGAACGGAGCGGACAGGAGGTTTGATGCGGGCGGGGCGAAAACTGTGTGATGTGACCAAACGCGACCTACCCTTCAAAGCAAGTCGCGCTCGCTTAGGTCCCACCATAGGGGAAGATATGCTCTGCTGGCAATGAGCCCAGCAGAGCATATCTTCCATCGAGCGATGCCTGTGAGTTTTCTACCTGGGATAGAGGGCGGAGAGAGGTATGAGATGCAACTAGTAAAGATCGCAAACGTCCTTCTCGAGGACACTAGACAGTTCCATATGTCGCCACTGCTCTATATAAGGAGCTCCTGTGGGGTATGTCCGGCTGATGAGGGATGGCTGCTTCAGGGGCCGGGCCACTTTGACTTTACGACCTTCTTTAACGCGCTTACCGTTTGTAAATATGATGAATACACTGCCTCGACAGGCTATCGCCTCCATCTAGAGCTTAAAGGTGCGACTGCAAGGGTGACACAGACGTGCGTAGATGCGCTTGACTACTATTCTCGTCCACAGGATAAAACAGGCGTATGTGTTAAGGGGGGGGATGCATGGTCATCCGTTGACCTCACACTTTCGTATGAGCCGAGCGATGTGATGGTGGGCTTTATCATCGAGACAGAGGGCGCGGTCTATATCAGGAATAGCTACTATGAGGCACAGGTCGATGAAGCTGCGATTCGTAGGGTTGAGATGGCCCTCTCCACCACTACCTTCAAAAAGGAGGAGTACATCCTACATAATATCGAGCTTGTTCGTAGATGTATCCTTGCTTCGGACGAGCCCATAGCGTCGCACTTTCGTATGTATGTGGTAGACAACGGCCGTACGCTCGACCATGCTGCTCTTTCAGGCGACGGGGTCACCATTTACCCAAACCGCAATGTAGGGGGTTCGGGGGGCTTTTCCTATGGGATGATTAAGGCACAGGAGCAGCCTGACATTACGCATATCTTACTTATGGATGATGATGTGGAGCTCTCGCCCGAGAGCATAAAGCGCACGTACTCACTTTTGACCATCGTAAACGATGAACATGTCGATGCGCTGATAAGCGGCGCAATGATGAGTTTCGACGAGCCGGACATTCGCTGGGAAGACATCGGTTACATGACGCAGAGCGGTGTCTATCGCTCCCTCAAGCCGCTCATGAGGATGAGCGTACTGCACGACTGTGTTACAAGCGAGAGCTTCGAGCCAGACACTGCCACGTGGAAGGATCTAAAGCAACGGTATGCTGCCTGGTGGTATTGTTGTATCCCCTTGCCGGTGATTCGTAACAATGGAATGCCACTTCCCTTCTTCGTACGTTTTGATGACGCCGAGTATGGCATGCGATGCAAATCTCGTATCATGACACTGAACGGAATCTGTATATGGCACCTCGCTTTTTTCATGCGCTACAATGCCGCAGTTGAACGCTATCAGACCATGAGAAACGGTCTTATTGGTCAGGCGGTTACGGGCGTTGCACCTCTCACTAACTTTATCGAAGAGCTTCAGCGCAATGTCATGATTGAGCTTGTGAAGTTCAATTATACAGATGCCGAACTTGTCCTTGAGGGCCTCGAGGACTTTATGCGTGGGCCTGAGTGGTTTTCTCATAGAGACGTTGCTGAGCGGCGTTTTATGGATGCAAACAAGAATAAGGAAAAGCTCCTTTCCTTCGCAGACCTTAGAAAACTGGTGAGGGACCAGTTCGCTATTGACCTCACTACGATTAGTGTAGACGAGATAATTCGCGACATTCCTTTGGGTGGGTCACTGAGGGGCAGAGTCTATAACGTCACACATGCGCAGTTATTTGAACGCTCACTCAACGGACAACTCTATGGTAGACTCAAGCCCTTCGCTAGTGAAACGGCAATTATTGAGGCGGTAGGATGGTCCTATCAGCCAGGGAAGCTATATGGCGTAAACCATATTATAGCAATCAATATTCAGAGTAAATCAGGCATCATCCGACATCGTGATAACGCACGCGCGAAGAAAATCTGGACTCGTTTTCAAGACCTTATTAAGATCTACAAAAATAATAAGTCATCACTTGAAGCATCCTATGCCGCCGCACGTCCATGGCTCACCTCAGTGAAATACTGGAAAGAGTACTTGGACCTGTAGCTTGTACTTAGATATGGACTATGGAGGTTTCGCGCTCATATTGTCAGGCCGATCAAATGAACAAGGACCTATGACGTGGATACACTATATATAGTAATGCCTGCTTATAATGAATCTGAGGGTATTGTTGATACTATCACGCAGTGGTATCCAATCGTCGAGAGGGTGGGCGGCAATTCCAGGCTTGTTGTTGTGGATGATGGCTCGAAGGATGCCACGCTCGAGATCCTTAGGCAGTACGCGAGGAGTCATCCGTTGCTGATGCCGCTTACCAAGCCCAATGGTGGTCATGGTCCTGCATTGATATTTGGTTACGGCTATGCCGTCAAACGGGATGCAGACTATGTTTTTCAGACTGATTCCGATGGCCAGACGAGTCCTCGTGAGTTTTGGCAAATGTGGGAAAAACGTGAGCAGTATGACGCACAGTTTGGCAACAGGACCGTACGGGGCGATGGTCGAGACCGTGCATTTGTGGAGAGTACGCTCTGTAAAATCGTTTATCATTACTTTAAAGTAGACGTTCCTGATGCGAATGCTCCGTTTCGTCTCATGTCGAGGGCTTTTCTGGAGACGTACCTTCCGAGTATTCCAGTCGATTACAATCTGCCTAATGTGATGCTTGTGGTATTTGGCGCGTACAGACATGATAGAATCCGGTTTGTTCCCATTACGTTCGATGCTCGAAGGACGGGAACGAACTCTATCAATGTCGGTAAGATCGTTGGTATAGGATGGCGCGCTCTGAGTGATTTCCGCAGGTTTCGTGCTGAACTACGATCTACTCACATCTGATATACTATCACTATATGTTTTTTAGATGCTTTGTTGACTTCTTTCACAGACCGTAGGTGGCTTGGGACATGTGTCTGCGATGGTTTATCTGTCCTTTTCTTGGGGCTATCCTTACGCGCGGCTATGAGGGTATCGCTCAGCTTAAGCAGTCCCGAGGAGGCATAGGGAACAAGTGCGAGGACATATGCCATGACGTACTGCGATTTTGCTTCCCAAAAGAGATATAGGGTAAAGCCTCCTATGACAAAGAGCAATGGAGCAGTCACCTCGAGTGTGGCGGTGAATCGCTTTGACAGGAGGTAGATGAGGGCTCCACAGTAAATGAGGGCTTGGTACCCATCCATGAAATTGAGCAGTACTTCTGCGGTGGCTCCATAATAGATCCCGTTGATGGCGGTAGGTAGATCTCTCCCATAGTTTGGCCCGTAGGGACTCCACGCTTCGGTACAGTTACTGTAGAAGAGGCTCTGGTAAGTCGGCTCTGACCACTCGCTTAGTAGTTTGCGCCCAAGGAAGTCGGCTGCTGCATGCGGGTCAGCCACCATACTATGAAGCCGTGACACCACCCTATCCCTTGAAGCTGTAGCGAGGCTATCCGCATCGGGGAAGTCTGGATTCCACGTCCATGCGTTATACCAACCTGGTCCCAAGGAATTTGGGTCATCCATAAGACCCATGGCAATGAATGCGATGGAGGGCTTTTGATCGTTTGTTTGGGGAGCGACTCCCGTTATCTGCGTGACAGCACATATGGTTAGCCTACTTAAGGAGAAATAAAGTATACCAGACAAGATACCTAGGATGATCCCGCGAGGATTCTTCTCTCGTAGTGCGTGAAGCACCCAGATAACACTCATCGCAATGAGCGCAGGAGAGTAACTGGATTTGATAAGAAGACAAAGCGCTATCAATAGAGCCGACAGTATTCCATCACGAACTTTTCCTCCCTTAATCCAGCGGACCTGCTCCCAGAGAGCAGCAAAAAGGAACGGCAGGGCCGTGATGAGCCCATATATAAACGTTGTGTAGAAAAAAAGAGGTAAAAAGCAACTTAAGAGGATGCACGACACAATTGTCACGCGCTTGTCTGTGAACAGCTCCTGTGTGAGGAGGGCGGCTGTGGTGATAGTAGCTGCGGCCATGATCCCCTGAAAGCACTGCACTGCCCGTATGTAGCGAGCATCGAAGATCCTATAGGCTAGCGCCACAATAAGTTCGATAACAGCCTGATACGGAAAAGCAGAATAATATACATTAGCTGCGAGCTCATGGGTATCTCCCGTGGCAATAGAGAGGCCGATCTCACAGATGGCCTGGTCATCGGTAAAGGGGAAGACGCGCGCGAAATAGACCCATGCTATAGAGACGATAAGGGCGCATACGGTGACAATAGCGATGACTCGGCGATATGAGCACTCAAGGATTTTGGTCTTTTGGCATACGAGGTGTAGTCCAGTGAACAGCGCTATGGCTGACAAGATACCAAAAAGGGCAGTATTTACCCCAACAGAGAGCTTGTCATAGCCAAGAGAGTAGTTGAGGATCTTAGTGGTGAATGGGACTGAGAGTACACACAGTATGGTTACGACAATCATCCCGAGAAGGAGAATCACATTCTTTGCGAACCGAGAGAGGGATGCCATCCTAGATAGGAATGTCATTCAATACTCCAAAGAACGAGACGAACCTGTGCACTCTATAATCCATTGTCTCTGTGGCATATCCTGTCCAAAATAGACGTTTGGAGATACTGCACGTATCCCTCGTGGCTAGGTATAGATGAATCGCTGTGTACTGACATAGTGTATATGATTGGCTAAACTGACACAGTCAGGTGCTGTGAATTTCAAGTTTCGGAGGGAAATGTGCTACCAGTAGACAAGCAACTGAAAGTCATCACATCGGGCACCAAGCAGATCGTGCCCGAGGAGGAGCTCAAAAGGAAGCTTGCGAAGGGGCGTCCCCTCAACGTCAAGTTGGGTGTGGATCCCACCTCGCCTGACTTGCACCTTGGCCATGCGGTGCCCCTGCGAAAGATGCGTCAGTTCCAAAATTTGGGACATACGGTCACACTCATCATAGGCAACGGCACTGCCCTCATCGGTGATCCCTCGGGTCGCGACAGCACGCGCCCGCCACTCACTGAGGAGCAGGTCGAGGCAAACGCCCAGACGTACGTCGAGCAGGCTATGAAGGTGCTCGATCCCACGAGGACGACCATCGCTCACAACGGCGATTGGCTGAAGTCCCTCGACCTCGCGCAGATGCTCAATCTCATGAGTCGATTCAACGTCGCGCGTATCCTCGAGCGCGAGGACTTTCACAGGCGTTATGCCGAGGGTCGCTCCATCGCCCTGCACGAGTTTATCTATCCCGTGCTCCAAGCATATGACTCTGTGGTCATCAAGGCGGATGTCGAGATGGGCGGCAACGACCAGATCTTTAACCTGCTCGCTGGACGAGACCTCATGCGCGCAAGAGGCATGGAGCCGCAGGTGGCCCTCACAATGCCGCTTCTGGTGGGTACTGACGGTGTCAAAAAGATGTCTAAGAGCTACGGCAACTACGTTGGTCTGACCGATGAGCCATCGGATATGTTCGGTAAGATCATGAGCATCACCGACGAGCTCGTGCCCATGTACTTTCGTCTCTGCTCCACGATACCCCCAGATGAAGTTGACGCGATAGATCGTGCCTATGCTGACGGCACGGCAGACCCTTACGAACTTAAGCGTGCCCTTGCCTCCAACATCGTTGACCTCTACCATGGCGCGGGGGAGGGAACAAGGGCGATGAATGCCTTCGATGCTACGTTCAGGAAGAGCGAGGTTCCCGATGACATCGCAGAGTTTCCATACTCTGTCGTCGAGGTCAACGACCAAGGACAGGTTTATTTAGGAAAGCTGTTTGTAGACGTGAAGATTGTGAAGAGCACAGGAGAGGCGAGGCGCCTGATCGATGGCGGTGGTGTTAAGATTAATGGTAAGGCGGTAGCCTCGAGGTGCTACAACGTGGAACCTTCCCTCCTTTCAAAGGGCACCGTCCTGCAAGTTGGCAAACGTCGGTGGGCAAGGCTGGTGTGACGTCACGTTCACTGATGGGACGTCGACTGTCGTGAGGGGCGACGCAAGAGGACATGAGTGTTGCGTGTTGACATCCTATCGCCGAGGGAGTGGCTAGATGGCGTACGTGAGCGAGAGTTTTGAGGACGTTGCTGTCCTTATCCCCTGCTACAACGAGGCGCAGACTATAGGGAAGGTCGTGGATGACTTCAGGAGAGAACTTCCTGGCGCCACGATCTGGGTCTATGACAACAACTCTGCCGATGACACAGCGGACATAGCCCGCAGTCACGGCGCAATCGTTCGTCCGGAGCCTCGTCAGGGCAAGGGCAACGTTGTACGCCAGATGCTGCGCGACGTGGATGCGGAGCGGTATTTGATGGTCGATGGCGATGACACCTACCCGGCCGAGGCAGCGCGCATGCTTCTGGCGCCTCTTGAAGCCGGCACGGCTGATCACGTCGTGGGCGATCGCCTCTCGAACGGGAGCTACGGGGATGAGAACGACCGTGCCTTTCACGGTCTTGGTAACGACCTCGTACGCTGGCTCATAAAGCTGCTCTACGGCTTCGAGTTCACTGATGTGATGACAGGCTATCGCAGCTTCAACTACGCCTTCGCCAAGACGCTGCCCGTGCTCTCTCCGGGTTTTGAGATCGAGACGGAGCTCTCCATCCACGCGGTGGACAAGCGTTGGAGGATAGCGCAGGTCCCCATCAAGTACCGAGACCGTCCGGAGGGTTCGGTATCCAAGCTGAGCACCTTCTCGGATGGGGCCAAGGTCCTCAAGATGATAGGTCGCCTCTTCAAGGACTATAAGCCACTCGGTTTCTTCTCCCTCGTGTCCTTTGTCGTTCTGGTCGTCAGCCTCTGCCTTGGGGTGCCGATCATCGCCGAGTTCAGGGTGACGGGGCTTGTTCCCCGCCTTCCAACGGCCATTGTTGCCGTTGCCTTTGCGGGCCTTGCCGCGCTGCTCTTTGCCTGTGGTCTCATCCTCGACACGGAAGTCAAGGCCAGTCGCCGCCAGTGGGAGCTTGATGTCATGAGGGTGTACACAGAGATGCGCACACGCCCCAGGTCAGAGGGAGCTGTGTCGGGGGACGACTCGACGAGAGGGTCGGTTACCTCAGCGTGATGGCGATGCTCCACTCGAAACATCTCATGCCTGCCTCTTCTGCTTGATGCCATCTCCCATGAAAGTGCCCGAGCTGCTCGCGCCTGCCGGTGATCCAGGGTCGTTCAACGTAGCGCTTGCGGCAGGCGCAGACGCCATCTACTGCGCCCTCGGAAACGACTTCAACGCCCGTCGCAAGGCGAGCAACTTCACGCCCGACTCCTTCGAGGCGGCCTGTCACAGGGCGCATCTCGCGGGTGTGCGCGTTTACGTGACGACCAATATCGTCATCAAGAGCGAGGAGATGCCACGAGCTCTCGCACTCGCTCGTGAGGCGTGGCTTCTGGGGGCAGACGCTCTCATCATCCAGGACTGGGGACTGCTCTTCGAGCTTCGTCATCGCTTCCCTCAGATGGAGATTCACCTATCCACACAGGCTAATGTGCACGATGCACGTGCGGTGGCCTGGTGTCGAGGCTTGGGTGTGGCGCGCGTGACGCTGTCGCGGGAACTCTCGGTGGATGAGATATCTCGCATCTCCCAGGAGGGCGTTGAGCTCGAGGGCTTTGCTCATGGGGCGCTCTGTTTCTGCTACTCGGGCGTGTGCCTGATGAGCTCGCTCGCCGGTGGGCGTTCCGCCAACCGGGGGCTCTGCGCGCAACCCTGCCGCCTGCCCTACCGGTTGGTGGACGAGTCTGCCCACGACGTCTCTGCACCCAACCGTCGCCTGCCACTTTGTCCTAAGGACTATTGCACCATAGACCAGCTAGGAAGCCTCTCTGAGGCAGGCTTGGACTCCATCAAGCTTGAGGGACGCATGAAGGCGCCCGACTACGTATATGCGGTGGTTCGTTCCTATCGTGCTCAGCTGGATGACCTCGCCGTCGACCGCACGCCTACGGCCGAGGAGGGTGTCCTGCGTCACGAGCGTCTGCGACGCGCATTCAATCGTGATTTCACCCACAGCTACCTGGACGGGCGCGCCGATGATGACATGATGAGCTACGAGCGCTCCAACAACAGGGGACGGCTTGTGGGGCGTGTGGTGGCCTCGCGCGATTGTGGTGGTGCCAGGCTACGCAGGGGTGGAGCCAATGGCGGTCGTGAGCGTTTCAGGTCCAAGAGATTCTTTGAGGTGGATGTCCTTCTTGATAGCTTCGTGGGTGGCGGGGACCTTCTGGAGATCCGTCCCGCAAGTGACCCCACAAAATTTCTGACTACCACCGCACCCGCCGATGCCAAGGCGGGCTCAGTCATATGCTGCAAGGCAGTGCGTCCCTTGGAGCCTGGCTCCTCGGTGCGCGTCATCTGTTCTCGGCAGGCCATGAATGAGGCGACGCGCCTCGCTGCGGGAGGTGAGAGGCGTAAGCGTCTCGTCACGGTACGAGTGCTCGCGCGACTGGGAAAGCCGTTTGTGGTCGAGCTTGCCTGTGTAGATGGGGCGGCGACGGTACGTGTGGAGGACTTTGTGGTCGAGTCCGCGCGGACCAGGGCCGTGAGCGAGCAGGATTTGATCGAGCACGTGGGGCGCATGGGGCATACTCCCTTTGCGCCCGCTTCTATTGAGGTCGAGTGCGATGCGGGTTGTGGCCTGAGCTTCTCGGCTGTTCACAAGGTACGCTCAAAGGCCTGTGAACTGCTCGAGCGAGAGGTGCTGGAGCCCTATTCTACTGTAGTGCGTGGGAGGAACCTCGCCCACGCACCTGATGGCGATGATGTTGCGCTGCAGTTGCGCCTCGCGCGCCAAAAGACGGGTGGCAGAAAGCCTGTGCCTGTCGGTGAGGTCGAGATCTGCGCCCTCGTGCCGACGCCAGAGATTGCCGACGCCGCAGGCAGGGCGGGGGCCACACGCATGTACGTCACGCCTGACGCCCTCGCTGAAGCAAAGGCGGATGGTGCTCCATGGCCGTCTGACGCTGCCCTCATCCCCTGGCTCGACGAGGTATGCCGGGAGGCTGACCACAGACGCCTGGACTCGCTTGTCAGGCGAGGCGAGGCCTGTGCGGTGGGCAATGTGAGTGAGTTGGCGCTCGCAGTTCAGCGAGGTGCGGCCGCAGAGATCAGGCCCTGTATTCCCGTTCATAACGAGAGCTGCCTTGTCGCCCTCGAGACGGCCGGCGCCATGGGCCTTTGGTTCTCGCCGGAACTCACGCTCGATGAGGTCTGCGCCTTGGGGCGCGTGGCCTCGATACCCTGCGGCCTCATCGTGAGCGGACGTACGCAGGCCATGATCAGCGAGCACTGCGTTCTTCAGACGACGGGCCGCTGCCTCCATGACTGTGCGGCCTGTGAGCTGCGCCGAGGACGTCACTTCCTCAGGGATCGAAACGGCCGGCTCCTTCCTGTACGCACGGACCTTGAGGGCCGCAGCCACATCTATGCCGTGCGGCCGCTCGACGCGACCCCTGAGCTTGGTAGGCTCCTTGCGGCGGGCATCACGCGCCTCATGGCAGACTGCACGCTCCTCTCTGCCGAGGAGACGACACGCGAGGTTGCGCGCATTGTCCGCGCGCTCGCTGCCGTAGCCGCCGGCAGGCGTCCAGCCAAGCGGATGGGGCATGCGGACTCCGGCCATCTCTATGAGCCCATAGCATAGATATGTTCTTGTCCTTTCACCTTGACCTTTGGGTGGTTCCCATCGACATCATGCTCGCTCCTTTTCATCGCAGCAATTGTATTGATGGACGGCACCTGCCTGACGTATGCCCTCGTGGGTGTTGGGTACACTCGCCCTCAGTTACGCTTGCGCAGGTAGAATGTTGCGTTGGGTCCATGGGAGGATGGGTCCGCGCATGAGAGGGGAGATGACATGGCAAAGAGCGAGACCATGACCGAGGATAGGCCCAAGGTAAACCGGGAGCTGCTTGAGGCGACCCTTGACGTCATCCGGCAAAGCCTTCAAGCTGACGGTGGTGACGTCGTCCTCATTAGCTGTGACGACGATGGAGTCGTGACGCTCGAGATGCAGGGCGCCTGTGCGGGGTGCCCGCTGTCATCCTACGACATGAGCGAGGGCATAGAGCGTATCTTGAGAGAGCACGTTCCTGGCGTCACGCGCGTGCAACCCGCGATGGCATGGTAGCTCATGCAGCTGCGTAGGGACTGAGAATCCGTGAGGAGGTCTCCGGCACGCAAGGGATATCCTGTGCGTCGAGGACCTTATTGTAAGGAGTTTTCTGGGCGATGTGGCTTAACGATCTCTATCATGCCCTCAATCCGGTGGCCGTGCAGCTGGGGCCCATTGTGATTCGATGGTATGGCCTTGCCTACCTTGCAGGATTCTTACTGGGTGGTGTCGCGATCTGGCGGACGTCGCGTCGCTGGGGGCTCGATCTCACCCCAGATGACGTCATGAGCGTCGTTGCGAGCATCGCTGTCGGCATCATTGTCGGCGCGCGGCTAGGTTACGTGCTCTTCTATGGTGGAGGGCACTACCTCAAAAATCCCATCGAGATACCGATGCTCAGCGAGGGGGGCATGAGCTTCCACGGTGGGCTCGTGGGTGCCATCGTCGGCGGGTCTCTTGCCTGCTGGCGCCTGCACCTGTCCATCGCGACCATGTGCGACCTTGCCGCGATCGGCGCTCCTATCGGCCTTTTCTTTGGCCGCTGCGCGAACTTCGTGAACGGGGAGCTGTGGGGGAAGCCGACTGGTCTGCCCTGGGGCGTCATGTTCTCGGACACGGGTGGGGGGATGGTGTACCGTCATCCCTCTCAGCTCTACGAGGCCATCCTAGAGGGTCTTGTCATCTTCCTCGTCCTTGCCCTCCTCTCGCGCCGTGCCCCCGCACGATCGCAGGGGACTTTCATCGGCGTCTTTCTCGTTCTGTACGGCTGCCTCCGCTTCATGGTCGAGTTCGTGCGCATGCCTGACGAACAGCTTGGGTACCTCGCTGGAACCGGCTGGCTCACGATGGGGCAGTGTCTTTCGGTACCCCTCGTACTCTTGGGTGCAGGTATCCTCGTTATATCCCACAGAATGTGCCGACCACAGATTGGCAGATTGGTTTGAGCTCATGCTCGTGCCTATTCTGGGGCACGAAGTTGGACCTGCTTGGATAAAGATTGTCGTTTTGTACCCCTTAGATCCTGTGGCATGCCGTAACTGCCGCCGTGACGTCTGGCCGACGGCAGAGAGGAGAGGCCGGTACCCGGTGGTATCCTCGAGGAGAGCACGGTCACCAGGACGGGCCGGGAGAGCGGCGAGGGGATTTCCGGCTACCTCGGCGGCAGGCCCCTTGACGCCTGTCTCGTGGGCGCCGACTCGCTCACGTGGCCTGTCGAGAGAGCGGCGAGGGGCCTCTGCAATGTCGAATGTCTCGCTACCGCAATCTTCTCTAGACGGGGAGGCTTGTCGTTCGACGCCTTCGCTTGCACACCGTCCTAGCCTGCGCTACCCACCAGACACTCCGGAGAGCCAATAATAATAGTAATCCTCACGTTGGTGTCTTAGAACTCTGAATAGATGGTATACTCTCTGATAAGAATCTGTCTTCAGGGTAGTATATTTGTTACCCGCCTTTGGGAGATGGCCCAGACTCTGGCTCCTGATGCCAGGCGCCCTGTCTGCGCCACGGGTCAGTTTGGGCGTCTTTCTATGGAGTGTCTTTTGTGTAGCAGCTTTGGAGGTTGGAAGGTTGATGGGCACGGGCATGATACGACTCGGGCCGCTTGCGGCTCATGTTTCGTCACTGGCCCTCTTGGGATCGCTGGCCCTTACGAGTGCGTCGGCAATAATTCAGGCAGCATCCGCTCCTGCCATGGCAGGAATCGATAAGGTTGCGACCCAGGGTCAAGACGCCATGGACCTGCCGCTGCCGGTCCTCATGGGAGCGGGTGCGCTCGTGGGAGGCCTGCTTGTGAGGGTCGCCCTTCACAAATCGGGAAGTGAGGGCCATCGTGACGCTCGGTAAGGTGGTCGTGAGGCGTCTGTTGCAGAGCTGGGGCCCATCGCTGCGCGCCATCGCAGTGGTGGTCATGGCCTCGGTCCTAGCCGGCTGCGTATGGGTGATGTCGAGACATGTGCAGGGCGTCGGTTTTCTCGGTCCCTTGGAGCATGCCACCTTCGAGTCTCGTGAGGTCTCGTGCGATGACGCCCGTACGGGAGACGGCAAGACCGCAGCAGCCGTGTCGATCTCGCAGGCGGACGTGCTGGCTGCGCTCGGCTCGCTGAGCTTTGACGGCCAAGACGTTTCCCTGGCGTCTGATGGCACCTATGTGCATGTGGATGTCAACGGCATATGGGTCGAGCAGAGGTCTGCCGATGATGCCGCGACGATGGTGGACAAAACTGCCCGCCGCGCGACCGCGCTGGCGACGTGGGCCAGGGGGCGTCAGGCGAGTGTCCCTCAGTTAACCTTCATTGTCAGGGATGAGGCGGATGCCGTGCGCATGGTCGAAAGCGTCTCGGTCAGGAATGTGACGAGGGCGCACTCCACGCGCGAGCTCCTTGCGAGCGCCCTCGGATACCAGATCTCGTGGGATGCCTACGCGTCACTTGACAGGCCGGACTTCGAGCGTGAGTCTGGGGTCACGCCAAGGCTTCCGACCGGGAGCGCAGTGCCTATTTCGGATGCGGTCACGGAAGTCGGTAGAGGGCACCTGTTGTGAGACGGGGTGTCTGCGTGGTGCTCGTCTGTGAGCTCAACCCTCTCGGAGAGGGATGCTCGCTGTAAACGGCTCGGATAAGGCAGACTGTCAAGTGCACTGCACCTTCTACGCGCACAAGGCCGAGGTGAGGTGGGATCCAAAGAGGGAGCAGACACGCTTCGGCAGACGCGGGTTGGTCGAATACGCCGACCCAAAGACCGGCGAGGTTGGCTGAGGGGCGGCGGTACATGGGGGACGGAAGCTCACCTTAGAATTGAACTGAAGCTGGCCATGCCGACAGTGGTCCAGCAGAGAGTCTCCGTCACACCGCAGGGTTGCAGACTGCGGTTTTCCGTAACGTCTCAGCCGCAGAGTGCGCTTTTCCGTGAGGGCGCGCACGCAGAATGCGCTTTTACGTAGAGTGCGCCTTTCCTCACCTGGGCAAACGTCGGCCCACCTCACGGAAAAGCGCATTCTGCCCCCGACGTCTCACGGAAAGGCGCATTCTGCCCCCGACGGCTCACGGAAAAGCGCATTCTGCCTGCGCACCTTACCAAAAGACGCATTCTGAAGCCCACCGGTTGGGCAGAGTGCACCTTTCCGTGAGGTCAAACTCCAAACCGAGATTTGCGGACCCTCGCGCAAGCCGCCCCGCAGCCTGGCGGGGGGTTGCCCCACACCTCCCGGGCGCCGCGACGTGACGGAAAAGCGCATTCTGCTCCCGGTGCCTCACGGAAAAGCGCAGTCTGGCGACCCCCCGTCTCACGGAAAAGCGCAGTTTAGCTTGCCTCGGGATCACACACCGCGCCTTTCCGCGTCTCCTTAAGCCCCAGAATGTGTCTTTCCGTAACTCTCGGTTAGATTGCCGTCGGCATGACGACGCCCCGCGTCATCCCCTCGATATCGTCAGCAAGCTTACGCGTCGAGGGAGATGCGGAGATGCCTGGCATGGTGTTGCGAGAGGCCAAGATGCCGCTCACGTCAACGATGGTCTAACCGAGAGTTGTCCTATACTGAGAAAAATGAGTTTGTCATGTCCACGCACTCTTGCTGCTGGGCGACCTGACAGCTGGTGTGCGAGTTGTGACGGCGCAGGTGTGTTGTGGCGCCAAAGATTTCGGGGGTCCCAATGGAGAAGGTCAGCGATCTCGCGAGGAGCTCAGCGACCGGCGACTGCGTTCCGGACATCGTAATCATCACGGGAATGTCGGGAAGCGGGCGCACGCAGGCCATGCACGTCTTCGAGGACATGGGCTACTACTGCATCGACAACCTGCCACCTCGCCTGATCTTGGACCTCGCCATGGTCGTGGGCATCAACTCCGGCATCGGACGCCACCTCGCCGTCATCTGCGACCTCAGGAGCCAAGGTCTTTTCGATGAGATGCCTGACGCCCTCGCTGCCCTTGACGAGCATGAGCTCAGCTACAAGATCGTCTTCCTTGATGCCTCTGACGAGGTCCTCATGCGCCGATATGACGAGACTCGCCGCCGCCATCCGCTTGCGGGTCTATCCGAGGCGACCTCCTCGTCCATCCAACGTGAGCGCAGGCAGCTTAGGGGAGTCCGTGACCATGCCGACCTCGTCATCGATACGAGCCGACTGCGCACGTCGGCCCTGCGTACTCGTATCCGCCATGCCTTCTCCGAGCTGACCGACCAGCAGCTTCTGAACATCCAGGTCTTCTCCTTTGGCTTCAAGCACGGCATGCCCACTGACGCCGACCTCATGATCGACGTGCGCTTCCTGCCCAACCCATTCTACGACCCCGCGATGCGCGCGCTCACGGGCAATGACGAGACCGTGCGGGACTTCGTGCTGGGCAATGACGTGACAAAGGACTTCATGAAGGCCTGGGAGCGCCTGCTCGATGTCGTGATGCCCGGCTACGTCGCCGAGGGCAAGTCACAGCTCTCCATTGCTGTGGGTTGCACGGGCGGGCAGCATCGCTCGGTGGCTATCGCAAACGCGACGGCGGACTACCTTAAGGGACAGGGTTATCGCACCGTCACGTCCCACCGTGACCTTGGGTTGGCAAGGGGGTAGGGAGGAGTGTCGTTTACCGCCCGGGTAAAGGATGAGCTCTCGCGCATAGATGGTTCCTGCGACGAGTGCGCCTACGTCGAGCTCTCGGCCATCATGCGCATCTGTGGGACCCTGTCTCTCCAGGGCGATGGCACGTACTTCATGCGCATGTCCACCGAGAGGGGCGCGGTTGCGCGCGTCATGATCAAGCTCATTCACGGGCTCTTTGGCCTCGATACGCCTATGAACATGCGACGCACGAACTTGCAGAAAACCAGAAACTATCTCATCGATATTCCCGACCAGGGCAGGCTCGAGGGAGTTCTCTCTCGCCTGGGTATCATCGTGCCGGGTCACGGTCAACAGACGGGGATTCCTGTCCAACTCATGTCCAGACGCTGCTGCCGGCAGGCGTTCGTGCGCGGTGCCTTCATGGCGGGGGGCTTTATCGCCGACCCCACGCGCGATTTCCACCTCGAGATTGCCCTCACGGAGGAGGGGCTTGCACAAGGCATCGCGGACCTTCTCGTCCCCTTTGGCATCGATGCCCGCATCAACCATAGGCGTGGCTCCTCAGTTCTCTATGTCAAGAGCTTCGATGAGATCGTCTCGTTGCTACGTCTGATGGGGGCTGAGCTCTCTGTGCGAACCGTCGAGAGCGCCCGGCGGATGAAGTCGCTCAAAAACGAAGTCAATCGTCGCGTCAACGCCGAGCTTGCGAACCAGGCCCGCTCGATTGGTGCCGCAGCCGACCAGCTTAGGCTCATTGAAGACGCCGAGCGTCTCGTGGGGTTCAGAAACCTGCCCAACGCTCTCAAAGAGTTCTGCCTCACGCGCAGACGCAATCCCACCATCTCCTTGGCCCAGCTGGGCAGGCTCTTTGACCCACCCGCATCGAAGTCCGCGATGTACCATCGCGCACTCAGACTCGAGCGTCTCGTGGACGAGGCACTTGACGAGACACACTCCCAAACGCGTGGCGACGTCCAGCCTGGCGACCTCTCGCGCCCCTGACGCGACCCTTCGCAGACGATTATCCCTTTTTGCGTGCGAAGTGGCGAAACTGTGCCCAAAAAAGGTGTAGACTATAGGACAGCAAAGTGCATGGCCAGTCAGGGGATAGGCCCCTCGATGGTCTCACGAAAGGAGATAGTATGGCAGTCAAGGTTGCTATTAACGGCTTCGGCCGCATCGGTCGTCTGGCGTTCCGTCAGATGTTCTCGCATGAGGGCACCGACATCGTCGCCATCAACGACCTCACCTCCCCCGAGATGCTCGCGTACCTCCTGAAGTACGACTCCACTCAGGGCAACTACGCACGCAATCACAAGGTCGAGGCCGGCGAGGACAACATCGTCGTCGACGGCAAGAAGATCACCATCTACAAGGAGGCAGACGCCAGTAAGCTGCCGTGGGGCAAGCTCGGCGTCGACGTCGTCCTCGAGTGCACCGGCTTCTACACCTCCAAGGCCAAGTCTCAGGCGCACATCGACGCTGGTGCCAAGAAGGTCGTCATCTCCGCCCCTGCTGGCAATGACCTACCCACCATCGTCTATAACGTCAACCACGAGATACTAACCGCCGATGACAACATCATCTGCGCGGCCTCCTGCACCACCAACTGCCTGGCCCCGATGGCTAAGGGCCTCAACGACTTTGCCCCCATCGTCTCGGGCATCATGACCACCATCCACGCCTTCACCGGTGACCAGATGGTCCTCGACGGCCCGCAGCGCAAGGGTAACTTCCGTCGCTCCCGTGCGGCCTCCGAGAACATCGTCCCCAACACCACCGGTGCTGCGAAGGCCATCGGTCTTGTGCTCCCCGAGCTCAACGGCAAGCTGATCGGCGCCGCCCAGCGTGTTCCCACGCCCACCGGATCCCTCACCAACCTCTATGCCGTCGTCGACAAGAAGGTCAGCGTCGACGAGGTCAATGCCGCGATGAAGGCCTACGCCGCGTCCATCCCCGAGACCTTTGCCTACAATGAGGACCAGATCGTTTCTCGCGACATCGTCGGCGAGACCCACGGCTCCATCTTCGACGCCACCCAGACCATGGTCCAGGATCTTGGCGATGGCAAGAGCCTCGTGCAGGTCACCTCGTGGTATGACAACGAGAACTCCTACACCTCCCAGATGGTTCGCACCATCAAGTACTTCGAGAAGTTCGTTGCCTAGGCAGCGCCTTTCTGCCAGGTAGGGGAGGGGTGCGGTCGCAGGTCCTATGGCCTGGGGCCGTGCCCCTCCTTCGTGCTACGCGCGCTTTGCAGCTCACGAGTCAGAAGGAGACAACATGGCATTTACCAAGAAGACCGTTCGTGACGTCGACGTCGACGGCAAGCGCGTCCTCGTGCGAGTCGACTTCAACGTGCCCCTGAAGGATGGCGTCGTCACCGACGACACACGTGTTCGTGCGGCCATCCCCACCATTACGTACCTCAAGGAGCACAACGCGGCAATCATCCTGATGAGCCACCTCGGTCGTCCCAAGGGTGATGGCCCCGAGCCCGAGCTCTCACTCAAGCCTGCGGCGGACAAGCTCGCCGAGCTCACGGGTTACGACGTCAAGTTCGTCGATGACACCTATGGCGAGAAGGCTGAGGCTGCCGTGAAGGCCCTGAAGCCCGGCGAGATTCTCGTCCTCGAGAATGTCCGCTTCCTTAAGGCCGAGAAGAAGAACGACCCTGAGGTTGCCAAGAAGCTCGCCTCCTACGGAGACATCTTTGTCCTTGACGCCTTTGGCACCGCTCACCGCGCTCAAGGTTCCGTCGTGGGTCCGGCAGCCTACATCCCCGCCGTCGCGGGCTTCCTGCTCGAGAAGGAGGTCGACACCCTCACGGGCATCTTCGCGGATCCTGCGCGTCCCTTCGTCGCCATTGTCGGCGGCTCCAAGGTCTCCAGCAAGATCGGCGTCCTCGATCACCTCATTGACTCCGCTGACACCCTGATCATCGGCGGTGGCATGGCCTACACCTTCTTCCTGGCCCAAGGCCACAGCGTCGGTAGCTCCCTCAAGGAGGAGGATTGGGTCGAGCGCGCGGGCGAGATGCTCAAGAAGGCTAAGGCAAAGGGCTGCAAGATCCTGCTACCCATAGATAACGTCGTTGCGGATCACTTTGGCGAGGATGCCACCGGTGAGGTCGTGGACTCCGACAATATTCCTGATGACCGTATGGGTATGGACATCGGCCCCAAGACCATCGAGCTGTACTGCGACGCCGTCAAGGGCGCTAAGACCGTTTTTTGGAACGGCCCCATGGGCGTCTTCGAGATCGACCAGTTCGCGAAGGGCACCGAGGCTGTCGCCCGTGCGATCGCGGACTCTGATTGCACGTCCATCATCGGCGGCGGCGACTCCGTCGCGGCCATCAACAAGTTTGGCCTGGCCAGCAAGATGAGCTGGATCTCCACCGGCGGTGGGGCGTCCATGGAGCTCGTCGAGGGCAAGGCCCTCCCCGGAGTGGAGGCGCTTCTCGATGCGTAAGAGGATGATTGCCGGCAACTGGAAGATGAACGAGACCTTTACCGAGGGCGTTGTCCTCGCGCAGGGGCTTGCCAAGGAACTTGCGGGCGGCACAGGCAACGTGGACGTCGTCGTCTGCCCACCTGCTGTTGATCTCAAGGGCGTCTCCGAGGTCATCGAGCAGGAGGGTGCCCCCTTCGCCCTCGGTGCACAGAATGTGTACTGGGAGGAGAAAGGTGCCTACACGGGCGAGACCGCCCCTGGCATGCTCTCCAACGTGGGCGCCACCTACTGCATCATCGGTCACTCTGAGCGTCGTGGTTACTTTGGCGAGACCGACGAGGACATCAACAAGAAGGCCAAGGCGCTCATGGCCCATGGTATCGTGCCCATCAGCTGCTGTGGCGAGTCGCTTGAGGTTCGTGAGGCTGGCAAGCAGGTGGAGTTCGTGGTCGACCAGATCAAGAAGGACACCGCAGGCCTCACGATCGACGACCCCTCCAAGTACGTGATCGCCTACGAGCCCATCTGGGCCATCGGCACCGGTAAGACCGCGACGGCCGATGACGCCCAAGAGGTCTGCGGCGCCATCCGGGCGACGCTGACCGAGATCTTCGGGAAGGCGACCGCAGACGGTATACGTGTGCTGTACGGCGGCTCTGCCAAGCCTGACAACGTGGCAGGCTTCCTTACGAAGGAGGACGTCGACGGGGCGCTCGTCGGCGGCGCGTCGCTTAAGGCCGACTCCTTCGCGGCCATGGTCAAGGCGGCCATGTAGGAAGGCTAGCTGCGGCGCTGTAAGCTCACTGGCAGATGTTTGATGGCGCGGGCGGGCACAAGGCCTGTCCGCGCTTTTTTGCACCAGCGCCTCACAGAAAGGTGCGCTCTGTACCGATCGTAATAGGCGGCTCTTCGGGGGTTTGTGTGGGTTGACGCCTCGGCGAAGACGCCAAGCTAGCGGCGGCGCCACTTGCGCGAGCGGGCGGGGGGACAAAAGAGTGTACACAGATCGGCGAAAATGGGCTCTCGATACAACCACCGCTCGCATGCAGAGAGTGCAGAGTGCGCCCTTTGGTGAGGCCCACACGCAAAATGCGCTTTTCCGTGAGGGTCCGTGCGCAGAATGCGCTTTTCCGTCACGTCGCGGCGCCCAGGAGGTGTGGGGCAACCCCCCCGCCAGGCTGCGGGGCACTATGGAGAATGCCTCAACTGGGCAAATGCGCTCGAGCAACCCCCCGCCAGGCTGCGGGGCGGGTTGCGCGAGTGTCCGCAGATCTCGGTTTGAGCCTAGCCTCACGGAAAGGTGCACTCTGCCCAACCGGTGGGCTTCAGAATGCGCTTTTCCGTGAGGGACCGCACACAAAATGCGCTTTTCCGTGGCGTCGCCGGCACAGAATGCACTTTTCCGTAGAGTGCGCTTTTCCTCACCTGCGCAAACGTGGAGCCACCTCACGCAAAGGCGCATTCTGCGCAGACGGCCTCACGTAAAAGCGCAGTCTGCACCCGCCACCTCACGGAAAAGCGCACTCCGTGCGACCGCTCGCATGCAGAGCGCGCCCCTGGCAAGGTACAGGTTGCCGTGTAAAA
>ERZ772964.329-NODE-329-length-22327-cov-23.9379_pt1 | contig 22327 bp, 19 predicted proteins | sample MGYA00580675_ERZ772964 | MGnify/ENA primary metagenome ERZ772964 (study PRJEB29015, sample SAMEA2737941) | human oral metagenome | biome: human oral; feature: human-associated habitat; material: dental | place: China | collected 2139 ... | reverse complement strand
CACGCCATCAGCAATATCGCCAAATACCCACAGCTCATCAGCGCGCGCCACCAGCGTGTTATTGGCGCGTCGCACCGTGTCACGCTCTACCGCGTCGAGCAAAAAATAATCAAAACTGGTAAACGGGTTGATCGGTACAACGCCTTGCTCAAGCGCAAATTTCGTTACGAAAAATCTCATGTAAAAATATTTCTTGGACATGGCAGTAAACACAACCGTGTCGGCGGGTTTGATGGCGAGGGCGCGATGCGGTTGCTGTGTCATGTTTATGCCTCCGTTACTGTATGAGTTCTAATAATGTTTGCTCGTCAATAATTTTCGTGCCGTATTGTTCGGCTTTTTTCAATTTACTGGCGCCGACCTTGCCGCCGGCCACCAAATATGTTGTATCTTTTGCAACAGCGGTTTGGAATGTGCCGCCTAGATTACGGATTTTTTCAGCAGCAGCGTCGCGCCCCATTGATTGCAAAGTGCCAGTGATGACGAAACTTTGACCAGCTAGTCGGTCGGATTTTTGGCTAAACTGCGGCATCACGCCCAAGTCAGCAAATTTCTCGAGCAGCGTCACGTTATCTTCATCAGCGAGCCACGCCACAATTGATTCGGCAACAATTTCACCCACACCATCCACTTCGCGCAGCTTATCAATGGTCGCGCGGGACATAGCCTCAAGACTCTCAAAGTGGTTTGCGAGGTCAATCGCCGTCTGCGCGCCAACATGTCGGATGCCGAGACCGAATAAAAATCGCTCCAACGCTGGCTGCTTTTTAGCGGCAATGGCATCAATGAGTTTTTGTGCAGAAATCTCAGCGAAGCGCTCCAACTGCAGTAAATCATCTTTCGTCAACCGGTAAATATCCGCCAAATCGTTAACTAGCCCAGCCTCGACCAGCGCCTCGACATTTTTCTCGCCCAGCGTATCGATGTCCAGTGCGCCTTTGGAGGCAAAATGCGCCAGAGACCGCTTCAAAATCAGTGGGCCGCTCAAACCTTTAACCCGATACACCGCCTCGCCTGCTGGCCGTATAAATTCTAGCTCCGGATATTGGCGCGACAGTTCTGCCGAATAATCAATTGGTTTGGAGTCTGCTGGCCGCAATTCTTTCAGTACGGTTTGCACCTGCGGGATGATATCGCCTGCCTTGAAAATCACCACCGTATCGCCGCGGCGCACATCCAGCCGGGCGATTTCGTCGGCGTTGTGCAAACTAGCATGCTGCACCGTCGTACCCGCCACATTGACCGGATCAAACACCGCCACCGGCGTCGCCGCGCCCGTCCGTCCAATCGAAATCACGATATCTTTGACTATGGTGGTCGCCTGCTCGGCGGCGTATTTGTAGGCGACAGCACCGCGCGGATTTTTACCAACCAAACCGAGGCTGTCGTACAATGCGCGGTCATTGATTTTAATAACCAAACCGTCAGTATTGAACGGCAAATCGCGGCGCTTATCGTCCCATTTATTCACGAAATTCATCACGTCAGCCAAGTTCGTAAAAACTGCCGCCTGCTGATTGCGCGTGATACCGAGCGCCGTCAGAGCTTCATAGGCGAAACTATTGGTCGGTACGTCATTTTCATCATCGCGAATCACATCGTAACCGCGAAAATGCAGCGGACGCTCAGCCACCAGCGCCGGGTCGAGCTGGCGAATCGTGCCCGCCGCTAAATTGCGCGGATTAGCAAACTTAGGCTGACCCATTGCAAGCTGCTTTTCGTTGAGAGCAGCAAAGTCGTCTTTCAGAATGACAATTTCGCCGCGAATTTCCGTCCGGCCAGTCAAAAATTTTTCAAACCCAGGCGACAAACGCAGACGCAGCGGCACGTTTTTGATGGTACGCACATTACTGGTCACATCTTCGCCGACGAAACTATCGCCGCGCGTCACCGCCTGCACCAAAACGCCGTCGTTATAAATCAGCGCGCAAGCCAAACCGTCCATCTTGATATCAACGAAAAATTCATGTTTCCGACCCGGCATCAGCTTGTCGGTGCGATTTACCCACGCCGCCACCTCGTCTTTATTAAACACGTCGCTCAAACTAACCATGCGCTTGGTGTGGCGAACTTTTTGAAAACCGTCGCGCAATTTATTGCCGACCCGCTGCGTCGGACTGTCAATCGTAATCCAATCAGGATGGGCTGCTTCGATTTTTTTGAGCTCGTCCATCAAGCTATCGTACACCGCATCGCTGACGCTCGGCTGGTCAAGCGTGTAGTATTCGTAGCTATAGCGATTGAGTAGCCGCTTAATCTCGTCAAGCCGGCTTCGCGTCATCAGCCACCACCTTTCGATACAGCAAATACACGTAGGTTGCATACCAAACCACCGCCCACGACACAACAACCGCTCCAACACACGGTACGACCGGTATGTTAGCAAGCCATTGCAGCATCGATGTCAGCCAGCGGTCCAACATCACGACGGCGACCATAACCACCAGCCAAGTCAGCAGCACGCACAAAATCCCCCACACTAGCCGATACATAATCCGCAAGCGCCGCCCCACTACCATATCGCCAGCTGCTTTTAGCGCGCGCATCGGGTACATTCCTGGCAGAGTCACGATGACGAGCGCTATGATAGTACTCGAAATCCAATACAACACAAGCGCCGCGACCACTGCCGCCAGCACGCTAATCAGCATGCGGGCAAAACCAGTGTTTAACAATTCCGCCGACGACAACCCGACATACAAAAGCGCCACGACGCCCGCCGGCAGCAACTGAACAAGCAGCGCCAGCAATACGGATACAGTCGATAGCAGCGGCGCGCCGGCATTATACAAACCATCGCGCAAACGCGGACGGCGGTTCATCATAATTTCACGCAGTAGCCACACCGTCGTGAGCCAAACCAGCAGCAGACACAGCGCCATCGGAAAACGCTGGCTTTCTGGCAACGACGAATTTGTAGAAAACGACGCCAGCACTGTCAACCCTGCCTGCCCGAGAGTCGCCCATCCGCCGCCATCAAACAATTTATTCATAGAATCGGAAATCAAATTACCTACCGTCGCGTAGACTTCTTGATTCGTGACAGCACCGGCGAAAATCATAATCGCCGCGTATATCAAAATCATCGGCAAAAAAATCCGCCAATTTTTGCGCAGCGTACGGTTCACGGTGCGCGTAAAAGCGATATATCCCGGCAGCGCCAAACTGCGCACGTAATCACGGCGGCGCGTTCTCCGAAAACTACGGTGCGGCCGGCGGCTCAAAAAATCATACAAACGCATTTCGAATTTATACCGCGCAGCTGTGAAAAATAAGCCTAAAGCACGCAGCATGCCGCCAAAACGTTCGCGAATTACATCAACAAAACCAGCCTTGGCGCTACCAGATTTTTTATTTGACAATGGCACAAAATCCCCTATTCATTCTTTTGGTGCGCGAGGCGGGAATCGAACCCGCACGACTTTTGGTCAAGGGATTTTAAGTCCCTCGCGTCTACCAATTCCGCCACTCGCGCAAAATTTATCATTGCAGCCCTTCACGCTCGCCTGAACGCCCCGCCGCTTACTCCTATAGTATACTATAATCATGAAGCAAATTCTATTTATTCACGGCGGCGATAGCTTTCGCTCACAGGCGGCATATCTGGCAGATTTGAAAGCGCGGCAAATGGATTATACTCGCCTGCTGCCCAAGCAGCGCTGGACGAACACACTGGCGACGGAGTTTCCTGAGGCCGACATTTTGTTGCCTACTATGCCAAATTCCGCCAACGCTCAGTTCGACGAATGGGCGATTTGGTTTGAGAAAATCTTGCCGTTTCTCGATTCCAGCGCGCAGATTATCGGCCACAGCCTCGGTGCGATGTTTCTCGCCAAATATTTGCACCAAAAACCGCTCGCTCAGCCCGTAGCGCAGCTGCATTTGGTCGCCGGCGGCTACGATGACCCGTCGCAAGATTACGGCAGTTTCAAAGTCGATTCAGCCACTGGATTAGAAAAATCCGCTCGGCAAATTTTCCTGTATCACAGCGAAGACGACCCGGTCGTGCCCTATTCAGAGCTCGCCAAGTTCGAAAAAGACTTACCAACCGCCACTGTCTGCCGTTTCTCAGCACGCAATCACTTCCTCGACCCTGAATTTCCCGAGATTATCGAAAATCTGAAGAAATAATGTAGCAGCTCATCACTAGCTCTTAACTGCGCCGGCACATTTCACACTTATTTGCCAATCGGCCGATCGCCAAAATACCCAATCAGCAGTAACACCAGCGCACCGCCCGAAAGTAAACCATCGAAGATGCCAGCTGGCAACATAAAGAGCATCAGCGCCAGCGTAACGATGATATTTATCAGCGACAGCACAAATCCCCACATCCTGTTTTTCAGCAGACCGACCGCGCCGACCACTCGCAGCGCGCCAAAAATTCCCGCCATATACACAAACAAATGCAAATTTTCCTGCAAATACGGCAACGCAAACGACACATACTTGCCAGTATTTTCAAAAACCGGCACGCCCGCGAGACTCAGCGCCATCACCGCCACGAAAATCCCTAATTCCATAAAAATACCCTGAATCAGAAGCAGTGCGGCAGCTGGTTTATAGAGTTGAGGACGCGGTTTTGTCATGATGGGTTTATTATACCAAAATGCTATAATGTGTGCATGTGGCGAAAAATATTTAACAAAAAAGACAAAAAATCAAACCCTAATACAGATCCGCTCGTTGAATCGCTGCGCCGTCAACTTAGTAAATCAACTCCAGAAGAAAGAATGAAAGTCGGCGGAAGAGAAATATATAACTTCTTGCTCAAACCAGCCACGGAGCCGGGCAGCCCCAAGCTGCCAATTCAAGTTATGTTATACACTCTAGGACTGATGACCGGATGCGCCTGCCAAGAAGCGGCCAGAAAAGAAAGCCCTAACCAGATCATGACAGTACGGCTCGATAACGGCAAAATATTCTATACTGGACCCCTAATTTTGCAAAAAATATTCGAGGAAAAGTATTCACCATGGGCATTTATCGGTGGCGGCATGGATCAAATAGGCCGCAGAAAAGCGTTTGAATCTTTTGACATTGTCGATGCGGTGAGGCATAGCGTTGACACTATGGGTAGTAGCGAATTTGGCAAGGTTCGCGTACCCCGATCGCAAAGACCAGACGTCATTCCAGATGAAACAATTAGGGATCTATGGAGAAAATATCGAGAGCATATTGAGCAAATAATCCCCTCGAGGCTGGAATGGCCGGGATGTTACGGCGAAGCAATTCAATTAGTGATTATAGATTCTAAAGGTGTCACAGAGCCAGAGATAGCCTTGTCGATACTAGCTGAGAGTATGCTGACTTCATCAAAGATGCCTCTAAAATAAATGCACCCTAAACCGGGTGTAAAAATGGAGGCACGTACGAGAGTCGAACTCGTCTAAAAGGTTTTGCAGACCTCTGCGTAACCGCTCCGCCAACGCGCCATCGCTCTAGGGTCGCCGCAATTCACGAGGCGGCGCCCCACTCCGAAATTTTCACAAAATGGTGCAGACGAGAAGACTTGAACTTCCACGAGCGCAATGCTCACTAGCCCCTCAAGCTAGCGCGTCTACCAATTCCGCCACGTCTGCTTACGGTATATTGCTGCCGCGGATTTCTCCGCTAGCCGCGCCGCCCGAAAACCCAAAAGTGGCAATCGAGAGGCATTTTGCTACAGCAAAATACTCCACTATTATACTGTAGGTTACGGCGTTTTGTAAACAGTCGCCGGCGAAACCGACCATTCGCTCACGCGTACATAGCGGTCTGACAACTCAGGCAGTGGCCCGTCCGGTTCGACGATATACGAATTCGTGTTCACCAAATATTCCGACGAAACCTGATAAAGCGCGACCGCCGGAGCATCATTCGGCCATTGCTGCACGAACTGCGCATATTTCGCCGTACGCAAATCCGGCTCCAGCCGCGACCGAGCACTCGCCAGCGCCGCGTCGCTCGACTGATTCGAATAATTCGCGAAGTTATAGCCCGTCGCCGAGGCCTGCGACGAATGCCAGTAAGCATAAACGTCCGGGTCGGCGCCGAGAGTGAGCTCGTACATCAGCACATCAAAGTTGCGCGACTGCAGCACGCCCTGCACGAAATTCGATGCCGCCGAAGTCGTATCGACCTCGTTCACTTCGACCGCCACGCCAATTGCGCTCCACTGTTTTTTCACGATTTCAGCAATTTTTTTGTATTGCCCGCTGCTAGTCGTCGTGATTATCAATTTCAATTCTTGGTCGTTTTTGCGGCGCGAAGAAGAATTATTCTTTAGCTTCCAGCCGGCGTCTTCGAGCAATTTAGCCGCTTTGCCGGCGTCCAATTTCGGCGCGCGCGCCAGCGACGCTCCCGGCAAGCTTGAAGGCAAAATCGGACCGTCAAGCTCCCGCACGCCGCCCCCCACAGCCTGGCGAATCGCCGCAGTGTCGGTCGCTAACTGCAAGGCTTGGCGCACTACTTTGTCTTGCAAAATCGGATTTTTAGTATTAAATAATAAATACATACCTTTGTCAAGTAATTCCGACACTGTCCGATATTGCTTATTGCCCAGCGCTTCCGCCGGAGCGCCCACTGCGCCCGTAACTTCGCTGTTTTTAATCGCATTTGCAAACGCCGTTTCGTTCGGATAAGTTCGCAGCTCAAACCGCGAGATTCGCGGCGTCATGCCGTAGTAGCGAGAATTCGGCACGAGCTGCAGCACTTTCGAAGCGTTTGACGAATCGACCGTTTGCAGGCGCCGGAACTTAAACGGACCGCTCCCGACTGGATTTTGGCTAAACGTCGAACCGCGCAAAGACGCCGGGTCGATATTTTGCAGCAAATGTTTTGGCACAATCGAAAAAGTCAAAGCGTGCGGAAAGGCGGCGTAAACTGTCGGCAGCGTAAACTCCACTGTATTTTGATTGACTTTATTGACCGTCACGTCCGTCCAGTTGACGCGCAGCGGCGAGCGCGCCCGCGGATTTTTTATCAAACCAATCGTATAAACGACGTCGTCCGCCGTCAGCGGCTGCCCGTCTTGCCACGCGGCATCTCGCAAAGTTACGGTGTAGATTTTGGAATCTTTCACCGCCATCGACGCCGCCAAATCCGTATGTAGCACGCCCGTATTGTCATACTTATACAAACTCGAAAACATCAAACGCGCTGCCGAAGCTTCCGCTTCGTTCGACGCCAGCAGCGGATTCAAAGTTTCTATCGACCCGACTATACCCTCGACATAAAAACCGCCCGCCTGATGGCTGCTTTTCATGTAAGCCGAAGCGCCCCAAACCTGCTGCAAACCAAGCGTCGCAATCAGCACGCCGACTATCGCGAGCCAAGTTATAATCTCGCTCGTAACCAGCCGCACATTATCGATGCGCCGCAAAATAAACCGGCGCGTATGGTGCTGCGTCACATTTTCGGCGCGCTTCATATGCCGCGCGATATTTTTTCGATTCAATGCGAAACGCCGCTTTTTTGGTTTTGAATAGCCCAAATCGTTCACGCGCCAACCCCGCCGTTATGATAAATTCGGCAACACAAGCGAAGCGATAATCGACAAAACGAAAATCACCGCCAGAAAAATCGTAACCTCAAATAAACTTTTGTCTAGCCCTCGCCTAGTCGTATACAGCTCGCCCGAACCGCCGAAGCCAGCCCCAAGACTGGCGCCGCGCTGCTGCAGCAAAATAGCGAGCACCATCAAAACTGCCGATATAATCGTCGTAACCTGTAAAATCATCGTTATGTCCATTTCTTCCTCCTATTGCGCTTGGATATATTCTAGCTCAATCAAACTGCTCACTATATAGTTTACCAGACTTAGCACCAAACCCGTCAATACCGAATTCCAAAAAGTCATTTGCAAGCCTGGCGCTAGCTCAAGCGACACCCAAACCATGAATCCGTTCACGATGATAGTGAAAAATCCAAGCGTTACCAAAATCGCCGGCAGCGACAAAATGATAACGACAGGCTTGAGCACCGCGTTGACTATCGAAAATATCAAACCTGCAATCAAAAACGCCGCTGCGCCCGCGCTAATTTGCGCCTCGCTGTAGCCCGTTCCAAAAATCCGCACGGCAACCCACAACCCAAATGAATTCAAAATCCACCGCAATACGAAAGTCAAGAATTGTCTTTTCATTTCGCCTCAGTATAGCGCATTTTGGCGCATTGCGCTAGGCTTAATCGCTTGCAGGCGCGGAAATTCGCTGAAGCAAGCATCGCCATCACCCCTGTCGTTCCGCGTGAAACGTCGCGCGAATTCGGGCTGCTAATTTGGCATTTACAACCGTCCGCAGCTGCTCTTCGCTCGCCGCCTGCACGCCGCGCACGCTGCCAAATGCCCGCACGAGTTTTTTCTGCGTCGCCGGTCCGATGCCAGGAATCGTGCCGAGAACGCTTTTCGTCGCGCCCGCCCGCTTGAGCGTCGTATGGTAGCTAACCGCAAATCGGTGCGCTTCGTCGCGAATGCGCTGGAATAGTTTAATCGTGTCTTCATACGGACTGGGTGCATCGCCGCCGCGCAAATTCTTCGAGTGCGCACCCGCATTTCGCCGCCCGATATGCAAATTCACGAAATAATATCCGCTCGAATCCACCACCGACACGCCGTCAATCGGCTGCTCTAGCAATTTTTCTAAATATTTTTCGCTGGTCAGCGAGCGACCTTTGGCTACGACAATTTCCTCGTCGCGTTTCGCTACGCCAATCGCCGGCACTTTCACGCCCAGCAATTCCAACTCGTCAAGCACTGCGCCCAGCTGACCTTTGCCACCATCAATCAACAACAAATCAGGCAAACCCCAATTTTTTATATTTTTCGCGCTAAAGCGCCGCCGAATCGTCTCGCGCATATTCGCCGTGTCGTCGTTGCGCTGCACGTGCATTTTGAATTTACGATACTGCGTACGGTCGCTTGCGCCATTCGTAAACACAACCATACTCGCGACCACATTTGTGCCGCTCATGTGCGAAATATCGTAGCCCTCGATGCGCGCCGGCGGCGACAGCAGCCCGAGCAATTCCGTCAGCTGTGCAAGCGCTTGGTCTTTGGAAATATTCAAAAATTCGCGGTCGCCAAACATGATGCGCCGCTGCAATTCGCCTACGTACGCCAATTTATTGCGCAGCTGCGCCGCCGTTTCAAATTCTTGGTTGCGCGCCGCCCGCTTCATATCACGCTCGATTTCTTTGGTGATTTTGATGCGCCCGCCCTCAATATATTTAATCAATTTTCGCAGAGTTTTTTTATATTCCTGGCTGGTCGTATCGGCGCTTGGCGCGAGCCCGATTTGCTCTTCTAAATTCATGCGCTCGCGCTTCGGCAGCTTGATATAATACGGAAAAATTTTGCGCAAATATCGCAGCGCTTTTTTGACCGCAAAACCATTGTAAAACGGACCGATATACGTCGCACCGTCGTCCGGCGGATTGCGCGTGAACGTCACCGTCGGCCATTCGCTTTTCATATCGATGCGAACAAATGTCTGCGATTTATCGTCGCGCAGCAAAATATTATAGCGCGGCATATAGCGCTTAATCATCTCGCTTTCCAAAAACAGCGCGTCCATTTCGCTCTCCACTTCAATCCAATCGGTATCGTAAATTTCCGCGACGAGCGCGCGCGTTTTATTATCAAAATCTTTGCCGCCCTGAAAATATTGCCGCACGCGATTTTTCAGCACCGCCGCTTTACCGACGTAAATTATCTCGCCCGATTCCGACTTATGAAAATACACGCCCGGCGAACGCGGAAGCGTCTTTAATTTTTTTTTGAGCGCTGCATTCATTAAATTATATCTACTTTTTCGCCGCCTTTTCCAGCGCCTCAATCAACGCCTGCTTCGGGCGCATACCGATTAATTCCTGCACTTCTTCGCCGCCCGCGAAAATTTTCATATTTGGAATGCCCTGCACCCGATATTCCTGCGCCAACTGTGCGTTGTCGCTACTGGCTTCGGTGTCGATTTTGACGACGTCAAATTTCGTTTCCTCGGCAATTTGACGCAAAATCGGCGCCATCGCGCGGCACGGCGGGCACCACTGCGCCCAAAAATCAACCAACACCGGCTTGCCATTTTTCAACACCTTTTCGTCAAATTCTTGCCTGCTCGTAATATCGTATAAAGTCATAACCCTCCTTATTTTTCGCGCCTAATATCGTACTTATTATCGCCTAAATTCATCCGCATCGCAAGTTTTTCGATTCTTTTTTGTGTTAATTAGATTAGCAAAGTCCGCCGTAAACCTTGCGGAGGCGACCAAAACTCTTGACTCGCCCCCGCGACAAACATACAATAGCAACAACTTTATGAACTTGCGAGTTAAGTTCCTCTGAGCAGTAGTTCGGCTATTCAGCTGACAATAACCAAATAATTCAACGGAGGGGCAAATATGCGACCAGACATTCGCTCGTCGTTCGTTTACGGCGGTCAAGCGATTATCGCCAATTGGTACACGGTGACCGAAAAAGTTCAAATCCCCGATTTGCCGTGGGAGCAAGTTTACGCCATCGGCAATCTGGATGGCAATGTGCCGCTAGTCACCAGCCGAACAGGTGAAAAGGAATTTAACTTGCCGGGCGGACACACTGAATCAAACGAAACTATCGAGCAGACCATCGCCCGTGAACTAGTCGAAGAGTGCAACATGCGCCTGCTCGCCTGGCAACCGCTCGGCTATCAGCATCTAATCGAGCCAAGCGGACGGGAAGTTTACCAATTTCGCGTTTATGCCGAGCTAGAAAAAATCGGCGAATTTATCCGCGACCCGGGCGGCGGCGTGGTAAAAAATACCCTGGTAGATTTGGAGCGCGTCAATGCGATGATTGACTACGGCAAAATCGGCGACCGCATGGTTGAACTCGCCCGCCCCTATTTCAATTCCGACTAATTTCCGTTATTTATCGTCGGCAAAATTACGGTTATCAGCTCGTCGATTTCTTCAATTTCTTGGTTGTTGCCAGAGTCGTTTTGCGTCTTGCTCATGCATAAATTTTACCACAAATCCGCCGCGCCCACGCTAGATGTGGTGTATACGCTAGATATAGCGTCCAAAACTGCGAGCTGTTTCTGATGAAAGGCTGCAAGCACTGACCGCAGAAAGAACGCCCGGAAGAGTTTGCCCGGGCTTTGATTTCGTATCTTGAGAAAGTTTGCGCTTAATTGATAGAAAGTCTTCTTCTGGCGGCACTACAGGATTTTGCAGGGACTTCAGCTTGACTTACACCAGCAGCCTACTGTATAATCAACTCCACTTGCCCGGAGAAACTTTTTGCTTTCTCTCACTTTACGTTCGCTCTTAAGACCGCCCAGCGAACCTCTGAAATTTTTATCACCCCAGAATAGAAAGGAAATTTATTTTGACGAAAAATAATTCGAAAAAATCCAAAAACACCAAACAAATTTTCACGCTGCTTTGGCAAACGTCAAAACCGTACGCACTGCGGCGCAACGCGGCGATTTTGTTCACAGCGATCACTTTCGGCGTCGGTATGTTTGTCGGACCATTAGTCATCGCGCAGCTGCTCGACATCATTCAGCACAATCAGCTGCATGACGCCAGCAATTTGTGGACGTTGGTTTGGCTTTACGGTCTCAGTTTGCTGTGGTCTGACATCATCGGCTGGCGTATCGTTTTGTATTTGGAATGGACGTTCGAAACAGCAATTCGGCGCGATCTGTACGCCCGCTGTTTCGCCAAATTGACCGACCAAACCATGTTCTTTCATGCCAATAGATTTAGCGGCTCGCTAGTCAGCCAAACCAACAAGCTAACTGGTGCAGTTGAGCGTTTTTGGGACGTTGTCGTATGGTCAATTTTGCCATTGGTAATTTCATTAGTTGGCTCTGTTGTGGTACTTACAACGCTACTGTGGCAGTACGCGGTATTTTTGGCGATATTTTCGGTGATTTTCGGCGTGGTGGTTTATTTTGGCTCCAAACCATTGGCGAAATTTAGCGAGCTAGAAGCCAGCGCCAGCAACAAAGTCAGCGGACAATTGTCGGACGTCGTCTCGAACGTGTTGGCTGTCAAATCATCGGGCGCGGAAGCCTCCGAACAACAAAATTTCACGAACACCGCCAACAAATGGCGCCGCGCTAGCCTGGACACCATGCGCGGTTTCCTAAAAGCCAGCACGGTTTATTCGACCATCAACACCTCGATTCAGGTCGCAGCCATCGCTTTCGCGGTTTACTCCGCGCAGCATAATTTCGTATCGGTGGCAGCGATTTATTTGATCATCACTTACACCGGCCGCGTAGCACGCGAGCTGTGGAACATGAACGGCATAATGCGTTCCTGCAACCGCGTGCTGGGCGACGCTCGCGAGATGGCGGAGATTTTAGCCACACCAACGACACTGACCGACTTTGCGGCCGACCAGCTGAAAGTCAAACGCGGCGCGCTAACAATCAATAACATGACATTTACGCACGACGAGGGCGCTGGAGCGACTCTGTTTCGAGATTTTTCGCTGGATATCAAACCCGGCGAAAAGGTCGGCTTGGTCGGCGCGAGCGGTTCGGGCAAAACTACGCTGACGAAATTGTTGCTGCGTTTTGCCGATATCGATTCGGGCGAAATTCTCATCGACGGGCAAAACATCGCGCAGGTAACGCAGGCTAGTCTGCGCTCGCAAATCGCTTACGTGCCGCAAGAGCCGCTGCTATTTCACCGCTCAATTCGCGAGAACATCGCCTACGGGCGGCCTGACGCCAGCGACAAAGAAATCGAAAAAGCCGCCAAACAAGCTGGCGCTTATGATTTTATCGTTCAACTTGAAGACGGTTTCGACACGATGGTCGGCGAGCGCGGCGTCAAGTTGTCCGGCGGGCAGCGCCAGCGCATCGCCATCGCTCGCGCTATCCTAAAGAACGCGCCGATTTTGATTTTGGACGAAGCGACTTCGGCGCTCGACTCCGAGTCGGAAGCTTTGATTCAAAAATCGCTCGAAACTTTGATGAAAGGTAGAACCTCGATCGTCATCGCCCACCGCCTGTCAACCATCGCCAAACTCGACCGCATCATCGTCATGGAAAACGGCAAAATCGTCGAGGACGGTTCGCACGACCAGCTGCTCGCCAAAAAACGCGGCATTTACGCCAAGTTGTGGCAGCGCCAGAGCGGCGGGTTTATCGATAAAGACTAAATTTCTAGGCGGCTAATTTCGCAAAAATAAAACGACCCGGCAAAAGGTCGTTTTATTTGTGGACTCAGCTAACTACTCAGCGCTTTCCTCTTCGGCAGCTTCCGGCTCGACGAGTTCGACGCTGCTTTCATCTGTCGAATCGCCCGCTGCCGCTTCGTTCGCCGCCTCAAGTGCAGCCGGTTCGTAAACGCTAGCAATCACCAAATCTTTGACCGTCACGTCATCGTCCGCCGTGCCCTCGCGTCCATCATCGTGCTCAACCAGCTCGACGCCTTCCGGCAAATCGATATCGCCGATTTTGAGGCGGTCGCCTTCGCTAGCAAGTTTCGCAACAGAAATTTCTAGCGCTTCTGGAAGATTTAACGGCAAAGCTTTTACTTCGACTTTTTCGATAGCCTGCAGTACAATCAATCCAGCCCGCTCAGCCTCGGACTCGCCGACATCCAGCAAGCGAATCGGCACTTCGGCAATGACAGGCTCGTCGGCGCGCACTGCGTGAAAAGCGATATGGCGCACGACGCCGCTTTTCGTCGGGTGCATTTCGATATCTTTTATCATCGCGATACGTCGCTTCGTGCCCGTGAGCTGCACCGGCGTGTGTTTGCCGGCAGCCGCGTACAAACGCATCACATCTTTTCCGTCAGCTTGCACTGCAACCGGCTCCATGCCAGCGCCATATACGACGCCCGGCGTGATACCTTTTTGGCGCAGCTGCTTCACTTTTTTGCCGAAAATTTCTCGGCGGTCAACTTTTAATTCTAGCTTATCTCCCATATTTCTCCTTCTCGGATATTTTTCCGGAGTTATGTGATATGTATAACTAGTATAACATCTTTGCACGAAAAAAGCTTACGTTTGCCCTAGAGAGTTTGGCGCGCCAAATCGCCTTTACGGAATCAGTTTCTACCGCGCGAGTCATGATATACTAGTTAGCATGGAAGCATTAATTCACTTAATTACCGGTTTTGGAATTATCGCGATTCTTTTGGTCGTATTCGCGGAATCAGGACTGCTTATCGGCTTTGTTTTGCCGGGCGACAGCCTACTTTTTACAGCTGGCTACATGGTACAGCAAGGGTTGCTGCATTTTAATGGCGCGCCAATTGACATACATTTATTTGCTGCGCTGATTTTCGCCGCCGCCGTCGCTGGCGATAGCGTCGGGTTTGAATTCGGACACAAAGTCGGGCGCAAATTATTCGAAAAAGAAAACTCGCGCTTTTTCAAGAAAAAATATTTGGAACAAACCGAAGCCTTTTACGAAAAACATGGCTCTATCACGATTGTCCTCGCTCGCTTCGTACCGATTGTTCGCACCTTTGCGCCAATCGTCGCCGGCGCCAGCAACATGCACTATCGAACTTTCGTGATTTTCAATATTTTAGGCGGTTTCTTGTGGTCGTCGCTGTTCGTTTACCTCGGATATTATGCCGGCGAATTTCTGACCAAGGCGGGCGTCAATATCGAGGTGGCAGCGCTTATCATTATATTCTTGTCGGTTTCGCCGATGATTATTCACGCCCTCAAGCAAAAAAGCACGCGCGATAAATTGAAGCGCCAATTCAAAGTTTTGTTTTCGAAAAAAGACAAATAAACCTAGTCTTTTAGAAGCTTTTTGAGATATTTGCCGGTGAAAGATTCGGGGGTTCTCGCGACGTCCTCCGGCGTGCCCTGCGCAATCACAGTGCCGCCGCCCTGACCGCCTTCTGGACCCATGTCGATTATCCAGTCGGCGCATTTTATCACTTCCAAATTATGCTCAATGATAATCATGCTGTTGCCGCCATCGACTAATTTTTGCAAAATCTCGAGCAATTTTTTGACATCAGCCGTGTGCAAGCCCGTCGTCGGCTCGTCCAAAATGTACAAAGTTTTGCCTGTTGAACGCCGGCTCAGTTCGGTCGCCAGCTTAATACGCTGCGCCTCGCCGCCCGAAAAAGTCGTCGCAGGCTGCCCTAGCCTAATATAGCCGAGCCCAACCTCGTTTATCGTCTGCAGTTTGCGCGCGATAGCCGGCACGTTTTCGAAAAATTCACACGCCTGCTCGACCGTCATTTCCAAAACGTCGCTAATCGTCTTGCCTTTGTATTTAATTTCTAACGCCTCGCGATTATAGCGCTTGCCGTGGCATTCCGGGCACTGAATGTAAACGTCTGGCAAAAAATGCATTTCAATTTTTATCACGCCGTCGCCCTGGCAATTTTCGCAGCGCCCGCCCTTGACGTTGAAGCTAAAGCGGCCGGCTTTGTAACCGCGGATATTCGCTTCGGGCGTGTTCGCAAATAACTCGCGAATTTGCGTAAATACGCCGGTATAAGTCGCGGGATTTGAGCGCGGCGTGCGCCCAATCGCCGACTGGTCGATAACGATTGCCTTATCCAGCTGCTTGATGCCGTCAATTTGCTGGTGCGCGCCCGGCACGGTTTGCGCCCGGTGCATCCGCGCCGTCAATTCGTTTGCCAAAATATCATTCACCAGCGTTGATTTGCCGCTGCCGCTCACCCCCGTCACCAACGTCATCACACCCAGCGGAAACGTCACGTCGATGTTTTTCAAATTGTTTTCGCGCGCGCCGCATACGACGAGCTTGCGGTCTTTTTGGACAGCGCGCCGTTTTTTCGGGACGGCAATTTTCTCGGCGCCGCTCAAATACCGACCCGTCACGCTAGCAGCATTTTTCGCAACCTCGCCCGGCGTACCAGCCGCCACGACCTCGCCGCCATGCACGCCCGCACCCGGACCGATATCAACCAAATAATCCGCCTGCGCAATCGTATCTTCGTCGTGCTCGACCACCAGCACAGAGTTGCCTAAATCACGCAGATGCTTCAGCGTCGCAATCAAGCGGTCGTTGTCGCGCTGATGCAGCCCAATCGACGGCTCGTCCAGCACATACAGCACGCCCTGCAAACCCGAGCCGATTTGCGTCGCCAGCCGAATCCGCTGCGCTTCGCCGCCGCTCAAAGTATTAGCCGCCCGCCCCAGCTCTAAATAATTCAATCCGACGTTGTTCATAAAGCCCAGACGCGCCGTGATTTCTTTCAGAATCAGCCGCACGATATGCATTTCCGACTCGCTGAGTTTCAATTTCCCGAACAAATCAAGCGCATTCGCCACATCGAGATTGCAAATGTCCATGATAGACAATCCGTTTACCGTCACCGCCAGCACCACCGGCTTGAGGCGTGCGCCCTGGCAGGCTGTACATTGCCGTTCGCGCATGAAACGCTCAATATCGCGGCGCATAAATTCGCTCTCGGTTTCGCGGTGGCGGCGCTCCAAGTTCGGAATCACGCCCTCGTAAGTTGCATCGTAATAGCGCCCGCCTGCGAGCTCCATGCGATATTTCTGCGCGCCTGTCCCGTACAAAATTAATTGTTTCGCATCATCGGACAACTGCTTGACCGGCGTCTGCAAACTGAAACCGTGCGCATCGGCTACCGCTTTGATTTTGCGCATATAAAAATTATCGAGATTAATCCGGTTGTACGGGCGAATCGCTCCTTCGGAAATCGTCAAATTGGCATTAAACACCAACTCGGGGTCGATTTCCAACCGCGTACCGAGCCCGGTGCAAGTCGGACAAGCACCTTGCGGCGCGTTAAAACTAAATAAACGCGGCTCAAGCTCGGGAATTTCCTCGTTCGGATGGTCGACGCACGCGTAGCGCTGGCTGAAAGTTAAAATTTCGCCAGCCTCCACATTCAAAATTTGCACCACGCCCGCCGCTAAATCCAGCGATTGCTCGACTGCCTGCGACACGCGGCTAATCATGTCCGGTTTCATGACGACGCGGTCGACCACGATTTCGATATCGTGCTTGTAGCTTTTTTGCAGCTCCGGAAATTCGTCCAGCGCATACACCACGCCGTCCACGCGCGCCCGCGCGAATCCCGAACGCATGTATTGTTCTGGTACGTGCTGAAATTCACCTTTTTTCTGCGAGACAATCGGCGCCAAAATCATCAGACGCTCACCCTCTGGCAATTTCATGATTTCGTCGATAATCGCCTGCGCCGTGCGCCGCTGCACCGGCTTGCCGCAAATCGGACAGTGCGGCGTACCGATTCTAGCAAACAGCAAGCGCAAATAATCGTAAATTTCCGTCACCGTCGCGACCGTCGAGCGCGGATTACGCGACGTCGATTTTTGGTCGATACTAATAGCCGGACTCAAACCTTCAATGCTGTCGACGTCCGGCTTATCCATGATGCCGAGAAATTGGCGCGCATAACTGCTCAAACTTTCGACGTAGCGCCGCTGACCCTCGGCGTAAATCGTATCAAACACCAGGCTCGATTTACCGCTGCCGCTCAAACCCGTCACGACGACAAATTTATCGCGCGGAATTTCTATATCGATATTTTTCAGGTTATTTTGGCGCGCGCCAGTGATTTTGATACTATCCGACATGACTACTAATTATAGCATTTTTGCGCGCTAAACTCCAGCCGTGCTCCGGCAAAACCAGCCAATCGCGCTGCCACGCTATGCAATATGTTTGCAAATACGTCTATTATAAAGCTTATTGTTGCAAGTTTTTGGTCTAATTGCTATATTACAATTAGTTATCAAGATTATGCGACTCGAGGTAAATTATGCGGCGCAAACACATTCTATCAGCCATCTTCATCATCGCGCTCGTCGGAGCAGGCTTCGCGTTTGGCGGGCAATTTCTCGAGTTGCTTTTGGAATTTATGCTCACTGGCACGATTCCCGGCACCAACATCAACATACCCTACTGGATGATGCTTAGCGGCTGCGCAATCAGCGTCATCGGCATACTCAACCTCGCTTTCGGCAACAGCCCGCTCAAACCGCCAGCCCGCAGCCCGGGATGCTAGACTTCGACGTCAGATAGAATCGACTCCGCCCACAACTGCAGTTCCTGCAAGATAAATTCTTGGTCGGAATCAACGCCGCCGGCAGCCAGCCGTTGCAATGCCGCCAGATATTTCGGCAGCTGGGCTTGCAGCCGGGCGCTGCGCCAATTTTCCCACTCCAGCAGCTCGTCTTCGCTCAAGGTTTTCGGGAAATTGCGCGCTTTGTAGTGCAGCAATAATTTCGGCAATCGTTCGTCGCTAAACTCCGGGTGAAAATCGGCGAGTTCACGCTCGTTAGCGTTACGCACCGCTTCGACTCGCAGCCGGTCGCGGTCATTCAAAAAGCCGTCATACAGCTGCGCTTCCGGGTCGGGCAATCGCTTAAATTCCGGCTTATTTTCGAAAATCGTCCGCAATTTTTCGGCAAATTCGGGGTGCGCTAATAGGATTTTTTGATGCTTGGCGACAGTTGCCGCGTCCAGCGAAATTTTTGCCCAGCCGTCCGCCTGCTCCAACACGCCAAGCGGCGCCACCGCCGGGCAGCGATTCGGCTGCAGTTCTTTGGCTGGCAATTTGACGAAACCCTCCGCCTGGCGTTCCTGCCAACTAGCATAAATTTTATGCGCCAACTCCGCCTCGCTCAAATCCACAAACGGCGCCGGGTCATAGCGCAAATCATACACCACCACATTGCCATTGCGCCCCGCCGTCAGCGGCAACGCCACCGTCGTTTTGGCAAATTCTTTGTCGTAGCGCCCGCTGCTGTAAACGAACGATTTTTTGTCCGCTAGGTTGACCAGCTGAGCGACCTGTTTTTTATCGCGCATTTTTAGCAGATATTCAAATAGTTGCGGCTGTTTATCGCGGATCAACTTCGCCACGTCGATCAGCGCATCGACATCGCTCAGCGCATCGTGAGCGTTCTCGTGAGCGATACCATTTTCGCGGGTAATCAGCTCCAGGCGGTTAGTCGGCTCGCCGTTTTCATCAACCGGCCAATTAATCCCCTCTGGCCGTAGCGCCCGCGTCATCCGCACCACGTCCAGCATATCCCAGCGCGACCGACCATCCTTCCAGCACCATTCGTACGGATCGTAAAAATTTCGCCACAACAAATGCCGCACAAATTCATCATCGAACCGCACATTATTAAACCCCACGGCGATGGTGTCGGGCGTAAAAATTTCCTCGCTCAAAATCCGCGCAAACTGCGCCTCGCTATAACCCTCGTCAACGGTTTTTTGCGGCGTGATACCCGTCACCATCAGCGCATCAGGACTCGGCAAAGTATCATCACTGAGCACCACCAACAAATTGTACGGCTCGCCAATCGGATTCAGCTCCATGTCCGTCCGCCGCCCGGCAAACTGCATAATCCGATCCTCGCGCGCACTCAAACCGCTGGTTTCCAGGTCGTAAAAAAAGAATGTTTGTGCCATTTGACGTACCCCTTACTGTTCAATCAACGTAAACTCACTCTCGCCGATCCGGATAATGCTCTCACCGACAGCGCCCTGGCGAATCAATTCGTGGGTGATGCCCATTTTTTTCATGATGTCGCGCAGGCGATTGACCGCTTCGAATTGGTCGAAGTTTGTCCGGCGGGCGAATTTCTCGATTTTTGCGCCGCGCACCGCAAACACTTTGACCGCTTCGCCGTCTTCATCGGTTTCAGGCGGCAATTCTTCGACCGCCCAAGCATCACCAAGCTGCGCCGCATCCAGCGAAATCACCGGCACGCCGCTTTCGGCTTCCGCGGAATCTTCCGCCTCGCGCGCCCGGTACGCCTCGACTTCACGCCGCGCCAGCCGAAGCAGTTCCTTGACGCCGCTATGCGTCTGCGACGAAATCGCCAGCACCGGCGCACCGTCAGCCGCATTTTGCAGCGCCGTTGCCTGCATAGCGATAATTTCATCATCGAGCCCTTCGCATTTGGTCAGCACGATAATCTCCGGGCGCTCTGCCAACTCCGCGCTATAGTTCGCCAGCTCCCGCCGAATCGTCAGATATTTTTCGGCTGGGTCGTCAGAATAGGCGTCAATCATATGCAGTAGCACCGCCGTACGCTCAACATGGCGCAGGAACTGGTCGCCCAAACCCTTACCCTCGCTCGCGCCCTCGATCAAGCCCGGAATATCAGCGATCAGCAGCGAACCATCATCGACATCCGCCACACCGAGATGCGGCGTTAGGGTAGTAAATTCATAGTTAGCAATCTCTGGACGAGCGTTCGACACCACGCTGAGGAAAGTCGACTTGCCGGCGTTGGGAAAACCAACTAGCCCGACGTCCGCCAACAATTTTAATTCCAGCTCCGCCTCAAATTCATCACCCGGCTCGCCCAGTTCCGCCATGCGCGGCGTCTGCCTGGTCGAACTCTTGAAATGAGCGTTGCCAAAACCACCGTCGCCGCCTTTCGCAATCACCGCCTCTTCGCCGTGGCGCGTCAAATCCGCCACCACGACGCCGTCGCGCCTAACAATCGTGCCAACCGGAACTTTGACCAGTAATCGCTCGCCCGAACGTCCCGCTTTTTTCCTTTTGCCGCCCGCAGCGCCGTTTTCCGCTTTTAGCTTCGGCTGATAGCGAAAATTGAGCAGCGTATTGAGCTGTTCGGTCGCCATAAAAACGACATCGCCGCCGCGCCCGCCGTCGCCTCCATCCGGACCACCTTTATCGACATAAATTTCGTGCCGAAAGCTCACCGCGCCGTCGCCGCCTTTGCCAGCCTGAACCGTCACTTTCGCTGTATCAACAAACATATACTTAGTATACCAAAAACGCCCCCGATTTGACAGAGGCGTTTTTACATTTCGCAATTACAGATTTAATGAATGTAGCTGTAGTAGCCGCTGGTTGCTTCGCTCCACGAGAGCGTACCGCGGCCGACACGGTTGAAGCCGCCGCCCCAGCGATAACCGTTCATCTCGCTGATTGTCACCGAAACGCCCGGATTCACCGATTCGACAATTGCCACGTGCCCGTAGCCGCCGCCATTTGCCATAACCGCACCCGGAGCCGGCGTACCGTTGACCGCCAGTCCGGCCGAACGTGCGTTGTATGCCCACGTACTAGCGTTGCCCCAGAAGCTGCCAACCGGACGCCCGAGCTGCATGCGCCGCTCGTACGCGTACCAAGTACAGTTGCCCCAAGCATATCTATTCCCTGCCGAAACCACGCCTTTGTAAGACGACGCTGCGCCCGCTGCCGTGCCTGCGCCCCAGTTACTGTTGGCATTGACGCCGCGGCGACCAGTCGTCGGCGCTGTATAGCCTGGACGCTCGTTCTCCGGCAAAGTGCCGCCCGGAATAATCAAGCGCGTACCGCTCGCCACGCCCGACGCCAATTCCAGGTCGTTATAAGTGACGATATCGTCCTTTTTGCCGCCGTATTTTTCAGCGACGCCGTCAAGCGTGTCGCCGTCTTTCGTCGTATACAAAACGCCATCTGTCGGCAAAATCGTCAAGGTCACATTCGGCTCAAGCGCGTCGGAACTTAAATTATTCGCCCACGCAATCGTAGTCTTTTGCAAGCCGTATTTTTCGGCGACGCCGTCGAGTGTGTCGCCCGCCTGCGTTACATAAGTCGTGGCACTACGCGAATCAGCCGTCATATTGACAACCTGCGGCTTGCTAATCGTGCTCGAATCTGTCCGCGCCATCATGGTTTCGACCGCCAGCGACTGCGACAAATTCGCTACGTTGTTGCTGACCGGCATATTCGTCGTGTCGGCGAGCGACGACGCGATATTTGCCGCCACCACCGGGTCGACCGAGCCTGTTTCGCTCTGCACTTTCGACAGCGTCGACGCAGTAGTAGTCGAAGCATTTGCCAGCGCTGCCGGCTGTTTCGCTATCATCGGCTGATAACTGGTTGCCACCAAAGCGGTAATCAACAAAAATACGCCGAAATACGACGCAATTGACGACACCGATAATGCACCGCGACGCGACCGCTTGGCAGCAGTTCGCGGCGATGAAGAATTCAAAGCTTTACGAGCCATAAAACTCGAACGGGCTTTTGCTGATGAATCCTGAGTATTGATAATCATTCTCCTGGAACACACACGCATTCCCAATACCCCTAAAGTCTTTCTCTCTGTAGTAGAGACGAACCGCCATCGACCATTTTAATTAACTAATAGTAACAAAAAGATTATTTCGGCAATTTTACGACTCATCAAGGTAGCCATCACTGGCGGCTGCGCGGTAACACCTCTGTAAAACCTCGCAACTTACAGCAATGTACTCTCTCATTATAGCAAATATCACCCCATATTGTCAATGCTTTTTCGCTAAATCGCCGCACAAAGCTTGTAGGATTAACAAACATCTGAGAACCATTATTCTGCCTTCTTAGCCCTGTATTC
>ERZ772964.323-NODE-323-length-22632-cov-37.1826_pt1 | contig 22632 bp, 21 predicted proteins | sample MGYA00580675_ERZ772964 | MGnify/ENA primary metagenome ERZ772964 (study PRJEB29015, sample SAMEA2737941) | human oral metagenome | biome: human oral; feature: human-associated habitat; material: dental | place: China | collected 2139 ... | reverse complement strand
CGTCGACAATAATAAACTCAAAATCACGATATGTTTGATCTAGGATACTTTTGATCGCCGTCTTTAGGTCGGCGACTTTTGTATTGTATTCCGCCATGATAACCGAGACGCTAACTTTAGTCATCTAAATTTTTCCTCCGCTTATGCTAAATTTATACGGTATTATATCTGCTTGTCCTAATATAAAATATGATACGACAAAAAACCCTAGAGCGTAACACACGATGACACTATATATCATTACTTGCCTTGATTTTTTTGAACCCAGTCTTACAGTTAGTGTTAGTAGTATTATATATAACAACGAAAAGTAAAGAGCTTGCCGCTTAATAAACGGTGATACAAATCCTAACGATAATAATATTATCTCCATTATAGCGCCAGACATGATAAAAGTGTTGTACAGTATATTATCACGCAAAATGATATATTTTGACAAAATAAATATAATAACTAATAAAGCAAGTTTACAATAAAACACGAGATTTGCGCCGTCTTCGTTCATGTATGTATACAATTCATACTTGTCGAATCCAGGTATTGATAACGCAAGATTAAGCGCATTTATAGTGACGGCGATGACTATAGATATCATTACGATTAGTCTAATAATATATCGAGAGCCTAACGATCGCGGCGATTGATTGTTTTTTAACATGCCGATTCTAATAATAAAATAAAACGGTATGACGAGTAGCGCGCTAATATGAAATAGGCTTGCGATTACACACCATACAACAAAAGGTGTTGTCCTTTTGTCTTTGGTGTATGATAGCGCCAGGAAAACGATAGATACTGCTATGCCTTGGCGTACAGCATTAAGCGACATCGGCAACAGTGTCATGAGGTACAAGAAAGTTACTAGACCAGGATATTGAGGTTTAAATCGCACCAGCCCTATATAAAAGAATACTATAGTAAGCGCTGTTGTTATGATAAATAGCATCCTTGTGTCATATGGTGCAAATAATGATGAAAATTGTTCGAGTATAGTGTACCCTACTTCAATACCATCAATATCCACAAAACCCTTTTTAACATGCTCAGAAAATATGTTTATATAGTTAAAATAATCTGTCCCCACTCCATATCGGAATCCTCCGATGATGATAGGTATTAGCAAGCCAAACATGCAGAATATCCGCTTTTTTGCGCGAAATCCAAACGATACAAGATAGGCAGATAACGCAAAAGCGATGATATAGAAGAAAAGGCTTGCAAGGTTACTCATGATACACCTTCTCCGCCATTGATAATATAGATTTTATATCGTATTGACTTGCTAGTTTTATAGACTGCTTGCTGAGCTGACGCGACAGGCTGGGGTTGCGACGTATTTTTTCTATTTTTTGCAAAAACTCTTGTTGATCAAACCCAACTACAAACCCGTTCACGCCGTCCTCCACTAACTCGGTTGCACCGCGGCATTTGGTAGTGACTATTGGTAGACCAGCAAACATTGCTTCGATAATATGAACAGGTAACCCTTCTTGTTTTGAACTTGACACAGACAAGTTGGCAATTTGAAGTAATTGATGGATATCGTTACGATATCCTAATATATGCACTTTATTCGTTAGTCCATATTGATTAACATATTGTGAGACTTTTCCGCGCAAAGAATCTTTACCTGCAAGTATTAAATGAGTCTTACTATATTCTCCTAGTAATGGACGTAGCGACTCAATTAACCACAATTGGTTTTTTCTTTTTAATAATTCTGCCGGATAAATCATCACGAAGTCGTCTTTTTTAAGACCGAGTGATTTGCGAAGTTCTAGCTTTTGCTTGGCAGTGAGCTTCGGCTTGAAACGCTTCGGATCAACACCCACGCCTGGCATGTATATAACATTTGTCTTGAATTGCTTTTTAGCGCGATCATAATCCTCTTTATTGATAGTAATAAGCGTGTCCGTATGGCGAGCCATCAGGCGCTCAACTGGATAATAAATTAGCCAATTTAACAGAGGTGCGCCTTTGAAAAAATGAAAACCGTGGGCTGTATAGATAATTTTAGTACCGTTTTTACGAGCCTTTTTGGCAGCCAGCCGCGTTACCACGCTACCCATCGGCGTGTGAGTGTGAATGATGTCGTAGTTTTCTTGGTTGATAATCTTTTTCAACTGTCTGTAAGCGGTAATATTACTCAGCCTGAACGGGCTTCGCGTAAATGGTACAACAAATGACTTATCACAATCCAGAATTTCTTCCTCGCCCATCGACGCGTAATGAACTTCCCAGCCCTTCTCGCTCATCATGCGCATAAACGGGCGGTTAAACTTTTGGAAACTAGCAACGTGCGATGTAAAAAGAATCTTCTTAGTTTTCTTATGGCTACTCATATTAATTTATCTATCGTTTTTTCCTTGGTTTATTCTGTTTTTTCAGCTCCTGCAACTCTTCGTGTATGCCGCTCTTACCCAAAGTATTCGATTCTTTGTCAAAAAGCGTTTTGATAGTTACAAATATAATTTTAACATCGTTTAGCAAAGTAACGTTATCGACGTAGTCCAAATCGTGAGCGATTTTTTGTTGAATTGATATGCTATTACGACCGTAAGCTTGCGCTCTGCCTGTAATTCCTGGACGAACTTTGTTTCGGCGGCGCTGGTTGCTATTCATATTCTCGTAATAATCAGTAATCCAAGGGCGCGGACCGATGAAGGACATGTCGCCTTTTATTATGTTAATAAGCTGCGGTATTTCATCCAAAGAGGTAGCGCGAATCAATTTACCTACCCTGGTCAGAGAATCTGATTTCGAAGTGTCGTGTACATCGTTATCGGCAGGCATGCTGCGAAATTTATATAGGGTAAATGGCTCGCCATCTTTACCGGTACGCTTTTGTCTGAATAGGATTGGGCCGCGCGAATCAAGTTTAATACAGCCAGCGACGATAACGAAAATTATTACAGTAAATGGAAACAGGATTAGTGCGCCTGATATGTCTACTAGGCGCTTTCCGTATTTTTGATACATCGTTCGGCCTCCTTAGTATTATTTCTTTGGCTTTGTTTTGGTGGTTAGTTGCGATTTCCTGTAATCGTAGACAAAGAAAAGTACGATTATAGCTAGTGCCATAGAGGCTGCGGTCATTAAGCCGATTTGCTGCAGCGGCTTGATGTTTGATGGGCCGTTTGGCGTGTCAGCCGAGTCGACGACGCTGATTTTAACAGAGCTATTACCGTAAAGCGACTTGGATTGCTTTTCAAATTCTTGGATGGCTGATTCTAAAAGCGCTTTGCTGGTTTTTGGGTTAGAAGTACTCATTGATACATTGATGATGTCGGTGCTTTTAACATTTTCAGCCGTGGTATTGCCAGATAGGGTTTTATAACCCTCTGAATAATCGTTGTTCGCGATAACTGGGTCAAGCACGCGGCGCGAGGTGAATAATTTTACATAGTTATTCAATGTCACCGAACCTTGATTGCTGCCCGAGTGGTCGGCACCAATCAATAAAATAGTAGCCGAACTTTTGTACTGCGGCTGTTGGATAAAGTACGTGTAAGTGATGCTGATAATTGCGCCAATCATGACGGCGATGGCGATAGTTAGCCACCTTTTAGCATAAAAGCGCAATAAGTCGTAAAGATTAATTTCGTCCATGAAACTCCCCTTAATGTTGCAATATGTTATTGATTTGACTGTAGCATAAACTTCTCTTTTTGTAAACAATATACCTTAATATACTTATGCTTTAAGATCTGGTTGTTAGGGTTTAGATAGTGGTTTATAACACTTATGCTTGTTACGCTTATGTAAAGTTTGCTATTATCTTTTTATAAGGCATTAAGGAGGGGTGCTTATGAAGATCAGAGGGTATGATATTACAGAAAAAAGAGTGGCAGCTGCTTGTGCGGCTATGCTGGTAGTAGTTTCGCTGCTTGCGGCTATTAAACAAGCTAATGCGACAGATACTATGGCGAATTTGTTAGATAATAAAGAGTCGCAAAAGACTTCTAAATCGACTGAACAAAAATTAAAAACCAAGCCAAATAATGACTTGCCTCAACAATTTGTACCACAAAAGAATAACAACAATACTAACACCGAAACAGAAAAAAAGACCACCGACACTAACACGCAAAATAATAAAGTTAATGATACAGGAAAGAAAAATACAGCAGACGCTAAAGATAAAAACCAGGTCACGCAGCAACCCGCGAATACACCGAAGGCCAAACCAAGCAGCTATACCTATACCGTACAAGAGGGCGATTCATATTCAATAATTGCTCGCCGCGCCATCAGCGAGCATGGTGGCTCAAGTTTGAGCTCTGCGCAGAAGATTGCTGCTGAAGCTAAATTAATAGAACAAGCTGGCTGGCCGGAAGTTGATGCTGGGCAATCCGTAAAGATTGACGGTACAGCCCTCTCGCAAGCGATTAGCTCGGCTCGTTCAATGACGGCTGACGAACAGCAAATGTGGCAATCTTATGCTGACGATATCGTCTGGTAGCAAGCACCACCGTGTCGGATAGCTTACAATGAAAGTCGGCTAATTTATGTGGAAATTAAAAAATTCACCATATATTGATGAATTCTTCTATGGTGACCTTACCGGGAATCGAACCCGGGTTGCCAGGATGAGAACCTGGTGTCCTAACCGCTAGACGATAAGGCCTCAACGCCAGTTATTGTAGCAGAAACCTACCCCCATGTCTATACACGTAGAGCAAAATAATTCTTACACTTACCGATCGTTTATTGACTTTTCTAAAAATATTCTGTATAATAACAATTATTAAATGCAGATTTAATAATGTGTTAGCTGGCGGTGGAGCTGGCTAACAGTAAGGAGGAGCGATGCATGCGTAAATATATCAATTGGCTGCAAAATGCGCCAAAGCAATTTTATGCGCTGGTTATGATCGCGGCGGTGTCCGCAGCTTTGCCGGTCGCATTGAACGCTTTGGGCCCAACAAACAACACGGACGCAGCTTTTACTATCGATAAGAAAGTCCGAGTGGCTGGCACAACCGAATGGAAAGATAGTACCACCGCCAAACCAGGCGATACTGTAGAATACCAAGTAACCTACACCAACAAAAGTAAAATTCGCCAGCTCAATGTCGCTTTACGCGATAAAATGGGCAAAGGTTTGCGGTACGTAGCTAATTCGTCCGTCTTAAACGGCACTAAATTATCTGACAAACTCATGGAAAGCGGCGTAAATCTCGGACATCACGATTCGGGTGATAATGCCGTCGTTTACTACAAAGCCGTCATTCCTAACAAAGAGAACTTGTCATGCGGCACGACGGTACTAAAAAACACCGCCACCATTAACGTCGGCAATACTCCTAAGAGTGATGAAGCGACAGTTACCGTAGAAAACGAATGCGCGCAAGCTCCAATTTACAAGTGTAACTCGCTAAATATTGAGAAGATTTCTCAAGATGACTTCAAGTTTTCCGTACAATACACAGCATCAAACGGCGCAGTGTTTAAGAAGGTAGTGTACAAGGTCTATGATGCCAATAACAATGAAGTTTACAGCTCAGACAAAGGCAACTTCAATGGCTTTAAGCCAGGCAAATATACCGCCAAAGCTTTCATTACCGTAGCAGTCGACGGCTCAGAAAAGACCGTCACCAGCGAAACTTGCGAAAAGCAATTCGTTATCGATGGACAGACTACTCCTAAAAAATTGAGCGTTAAAATCGACAAGCTGGTAGAAGACGTCAAACAAAAAGCAGTTGGCGTTAATAAAGAATTCACTTACCAAATTAAAGTCGCCAACAACGGCGAAACTAGCCTTAAAAACGTCGCTGTCACCGACAATGCACCAACAGGCATAACCTTTACTAAGGCTAGCGCTGGCGTACTAAAAGACGACAAGTGGAACTACACTATCGCTGAATTACAGCCTGGACAATCTGTAAGCTTTACAATTACCGCGAAAGCTCCGGCTGCTGTAAATGGCGCAGTTAAAAACACCGCCTGCGCAGATATCCCGGAAACCGCGGCAAATGCGCCGGACAGCTGTGATAGCGCAACTGTGACAGTTGAGGCGGCAAATAATAATCAAAAACCGACAGAGCCGAATGACAATAAGAATCCAGCAAAGCCGTCAAAACCGACAGAGCCAGAGAAACCTTCAACACCAACTAACCCGAATCCAAAAGCTCCGTCAAACCCTACAAACCCTTCGACGCCGACGACGCCATCAAACCCGACGCCGACGACACTAAGCAAGCCTTCGACTCCAACATCCCCATCCCCATCTCCAACACAGCCGTCATCTCCCACAACCCCATCTCCATCGACAACAAACACCGAATCAACAGTAAAAAACCCTTCAGCAGGACCGGCTGCTTTGCCAAAAACCGGTATGAATGACCCGCTAGTTGGCGGACTTGGACTCGGCGCATTGATGACAGCTGGTCTAGCCTACGCCATTAGCCGGCGTCGTATATAGAGACTGACCGCTCCAAAATCTTTTTCTGAAGCGTTCAGTTTCAGATAGTGCACTCCCTGTTTAGCAGGGAGTGTCTTTGTTGTATAATAGAAATATATGGCCAAGCAGAAGAAAAAACGCAGTAAGAAATATTCCGGCGTAGACGCCGCTTCTAAGCGTCCAAGCGTTACTAAAATAACCGCCGTCAACCGCTCGAAAACATCGCAGTGGCTATTCGACCGGAAATCGCTGCTTAAACCAGCCGGCATAGTCCTAGTTATTATATTAATAATTGTCTTGATTCTGTCAGGTATTTTCCGCCTATTTTAATGTTTTTACCTAAGGTTTACCTGCTGGAATTCTAAATCCAAACACGCTACCCTTCCCCTCTTCTGATGAAAATATTATTTCTCCGCCATGAAAGAGGATAACTTTCCTCGCTAAAAATAAGCCGACACCAGTTCCATCCGGCCGTTTCCTCCTGGCATTTGAGCCGCGAAAAAATTTACCAAACAAATTCGGCTGCTCGGCTTTCGGCACGCCAATACCCGAATCTTTCACCGTAAATTCGATAAAGCCACCCTTTTGAGACAGGCTTATCGCTACGTCTTTATTAGGCTTGGAATAGTAGATGGCGTTATCGATCATGTTTAATATAACTTGGCGAATTTTTTCGGCGTCAATTTTAACTTCCGGTATATTTTTATTAATTTTTACTTTCAACTTTACTGACCGCTGGCTGGCCACCACTTTCAATAGAGCAACTTCTTCTTTTACAATTTGCGCAATGTCGGTTTTTTGCTTGTCAATCACAAATTTGCCAGTTTGCAGCCGCGAGACATTCAAAAAATCGTTAATTAGCCGCACCATTCGCTCGCTAGAAGAAAAAGCCTCCCTTAGAACAGCCTTCTGGGTTGACGATACCCTACCCAAATCACCCTCAAGCAGCATATCCAAATATCCCTTAATACTCGTTAGCGGCGTTCTTAGCTGGTGCGACGCCATTGAGATAAACTCATTCTTTGATTCATCAAGCCGCTGAAGCTGGCGATTAGTCAACCTCAGCTCTTTGGTCGATTCGTCAATTTTACGCTGCAAAGTATCGTTCAGCCGCTTAATTTCCTCCACCGACAGAGCGTTCTGGATCGAGATCGCCAATTCACTAGCCACCGACTCCAGAATACAGATATTCCGCCGGCTATATTTGCGCCCTTTACGCTCGCCTAAAAACAATATGCCCGCCTCGTGATCTTGCTGCATCAAAGGAATTGCCACCACAGTTTTATGCAGCTTAAACAACTTCTGTAAACTTTTATCTTTAATATCTTTAGTAATAATCGCCTCGGGAAAACTATGATGCTTCCAATAGTACTGCATAATTTTTCGCGTATCATCTTCAATTACCGCATAGCGCCGGCGCCCAGCCCGGCCGTAAATACCTTTACTAGGAATGCAAAACGTGACTTTTTCCAGCTCAAATTCCCGCATAATATAACTGCTGATTCGCCTGAGTAATAGTTGCAGGTCAGTAGTTTGCGCTAATATAGCCGATAAGCCCTGGGAGAAATCTTCAAAATTACATTCATTGCGATAAAATATTTTATCAGTATATGTGTCAAAAAACTTTTTTATCGGCTGGAAAAGAAATGCCAAAACCACCGCCAGAATAACATCTATCGGCTCCAGGCTAGATCCCAGCGCAATGTTTTCATACAGCAGCAGCTTGGATATCGCATAGGATAAAACAAAATAAATACCAGCCAAAGAGCCGATCAGCAGCACATACACAACGCCGCGCGTTAGCGCCGCCTTAGCACCTATTTTTTTATAACGAGAAACCGAAACATGGATAGCAACCGCCGCTAATATAACCGCCAGACCAACCATAAGAATAGGATTGTGCGCTGTCATGCTAATGTTTATTATAACATCCAACCCGGTAATTCATGCTATACTTTTATTATGATAAAGATTGTTATTATTGAAGACGATCCAACCATCAGCCAGATGTACCGCATAAAATTTGAGTCTGATGGTTTTGAAGTGCATTTGGCGGCAAACGGGCAAATTGGTATTAATGTAGCAGAAAAAGTCCGGCCGGACATAATCTTATTAGATTTGCAAATGCCAGAGATGGACGGCACCGAAGCGCTTAAAATAATCCGTTCTCGGGATTGGGGAAAAACCGTACCAGTTATCATACTAACCAACCTTGGCGAAGAAGAAGCGCCGCACGAGCTACGAAGCCTGGGTGTTGATAGTTACATTGTCAAAGCAAACTACACGCCGCGCCAAGTTGTCGAGCAAGTCAAATCAGCCATAAAAACGGCGAACTGATAAAAACATCTAATTAGTTTTTGCCGGTAATTTTAGGCAGGCGTTAATAACATTGTCAAATAACGCAGCGACCGTAAGCGGGCCGACGCCGCCTTTTTTAGGCGTGATGGTAATATCATTCCGCTGGCGGACTTCCTCCGCCGTATCACCAACTATTCTACCGTTTTCCGACGCTGTTCCCGCGTCAATAACCACGGCTTTCGGTTTTATCATCTGGCTCGTTATTAATCCTGGAACTCCCGTAGCCGACACGATAACGTCATAATTTATTAATTCACCCAAGTCGTCGCCTTTCTCAAACATTGTAGTATCAATTCCAGACTTCTGCCACATTCGCTCCAGCGGCGCGCCGACCAGACGTCCCCGCCCCACGATCGCTATTTTTTTTCCTTTCAACTCAATACCATATCCAGCCAGAAGCCAATTGATGGCTATCGGCGTTGCGGCATCAAAAATCGCATTTCGGCACAAGCCGTCAACATCCTTCTCTTTATCAACGGTTTCTAATAATTCATCTGTTTGCTCTGGACTATCTACGGGCAATTGGACAATTATCCCTTGCACGTCTTGCCTGGTGTTCAATTCTTTTATTATATTTAGCGCTTGCCCTGAAGCTGCTCGATGAATTTCCACATCAATTAAAATATCCGCACCATACCGTTGTTTCAAGCGCATATACGTCTCAATTACTGGATTCTGGGCGTCTGTCACAATCGCTAAACACGGCTGAATGTGGCGCGCCTGGCGCAGCGCTCGTACTTGCTTGGCTTGGCGCTCCTTAATGAAACCCGCCAATTCCGATCCGTTTAGTTCTCTCACGTTACCCAGTATAACAATTACCGCTCCTTGAGTACAGAGATAACCTGTGGTATAATCTGAAAAGCTTGGGTTTCTGGCGGATGTAGCTCAGTTTGGTTAGAGCGCTGGATTGTGGCTCCGGAGGCCGTGGGTTCGAATCCCATCATTCGCCCCAAGTCCTATCGCGGTTTACTTTTCTGGTGAATCGTGATATAATAAAAGTGTGGACATTCTTATTGATTGTCGTATAATTGAACTATGGGCCAGTAGCTCAGCTGGTTAGAGCACCTGCCTCTTAAGCAGGGTGTCGAGGGTTCAAGCCCCTCCTGGCCCTCCAGAGTAGAACTTCAATGAAATATCGCTCCAATAGAGCGAGATTTTGATTTAACAATTAGGAGCATCTGGATATTCAGCACCCGGCGACGCGGCCACGAGTAAACCCATACGATCAAACCTCTCTACAGCACCTCCTGTAGCAATGATAATATAGAGATCTTTATATCGTCGTCGGCTTTTATCTTCTGCTCTTCATTTAACTCTGTGTAGTATATCCATTCTCCGTTAATATTGAGCTGCATGATTGACGATAGGAAATATCCTGGCACCAGTTCTGGTTTTCGAGGCGTACTTACTAAGCGGGCTGGCAATTCCGACGAGCTTGCAACAATTTTTATTCTTTGACGATCTGTCTTAGTTTTATAGGCGATCGCGTGTCCGTAATGAAACGTCATTGGAATTGTTCCGCCATACTTTTTCGCAAGATCGGTATAATATTTAATGGCATTGTCATCTGTGAAATCGCCATATTTCAGCCTCACTGGCTCTTTAATAAATGCACCTGGATTATCCTCGCTAGCAACTCCCTCAAACGAGATAGTGTCGTCTTGCGTTAAAACTATAGTACCCTCATCAACATACTGGACATAACCTAGCGCTTTTTGGGTGGCAATTTCAATCCCAGACCCAGCTGTCTCGGCAGGTTCAGGTAGCTCCGTTGGTAAATCAGCAAGCGAGATAATCTCTACTGGCGTATCAACCAGCAGCCGTTTGATCCTGGATATTTTATTGTGATTTGTAGTTGCAATTAGTATTTTTCTCATGATAGTTCCTGTATATTCTGTCATTAATTCTAATTTAGCGTCTGACATACGCTCATACGCTGCAAAGAAAGCAATTTTTATAAATAGTTTTAGGCAAATGGATTATACCGAATTGGCGGTTCCTTAAAGACAATTCGGTCTTTCGCGTTAGTAGAATTACCAGGCTGCCGAGAGCCGGTAGATGAATGTTGAGAACCAGTAGAGGACTGTTGAGAGCTACCAGACTGCACGCGATTGAGCTGGCGATTTTGCCCAGCCATCGCCGTACCGCTGCCGCTGCTAGCATCACTGCCGCCAACCCGCTGGCTACTGCCAATACTGGAATTTGCCGACATTGAATCGCCGTATCCCTTTATGTATTGGCGATCTACGTTATGAGTACGATTCGCAGACGACATTCTGGTTGTACCGTAGGTCTGCGCATTAGCTGCATGATTAGACATCAGCCTGTTTAATAATTGGCGCGACATTCGCGGCCTGCCGCTTGCATCCATACATCCCCCTGTTTGCAATGTATATTAAAATGGCGCCCCGAGTAGGATTCGAACCTACGGCCTTGAGCTTAGAAGTCTCCTGCTCTATCCAGCTGAGCTATCAGGGCATGTTTTCATTATATCATCTTTCTGCTACAATAGAACACACTGCGGGTGTAGTACAGCGGCTAGTATGCAAGTTTTCCAAACTTGAGATGGGAGTTCGATTCTCCCCACCCGCACCAGGAGATTATCTTGCTTAGCTTTTTTAAGCGCCATATATTTTTAATTATTGTTATAGTTGCTATTGTTTTTATGTATCTCGCAGCAGGTCTGGTAATTGTTTTCTTGCACCCTACGCCCGACAGCGAAGAGCTTACAGCCTATCGATTAAATTTGCCAAACCATATACGCATAAAAAATGAAAAATTTGTCCATATCTACGACGGTTATAAATCTGGGCATATTGAATATCGGATTTGGCTTTCAAGCAGCATTATGGTCGCTGAAAAAAAGAAATCGCCGCTTCGCACCTTAAACTGCCCCCAGAAAAATAAAGATGAAAACTGCCAAAATTCCACTACTAGAGATGGCGCGCAGATTCAACTCACCCAAAACAGCAAATCCTCAGATTTAACAATTCGCGCGATTAAACATGACACCGAATTCTTTCTTATCATTCCGCAGCATCTACGCCAAACGCATGATAACGTTAATTGGCAGCAGGTTTTTACCAATATGCCCGCAGCTACCGCTAATTAGTTAACATGTTTATGCTATAATAAGTAGGTTGTTATTTAATCTATAAAGGGCATCATGGATCTATATTCTTACACCGATACACCGAAATATCAGCCTCAAGACATCGAGGACGCATCAGAATTTTATAATTTGATCGAACGCAGCAGCCTAACACATCAGCTGTCAGAAACGCGGCCTTACGTCTACTGGACGATGGAGATTTACGACAAGGCCAATGGCATTAAGGGCGGCGGCGGTCTCGGTGTTTTGGCGGCGGATACCCGGCGGGTGGCTGAAAAACTGGAAGTACCGTTCGTGGTAGTGACGCCGTTTTACCGCAGCGAGTCGCACCAAAAAATTGATGATCTGTCGCAGAATGAATATTCGGAAAAAGTTTCGCCGCAAGATTACGGTTTTGAATACATTGACGAAGTTACTGTCAGCTCGGCAGGCTTCCCTGATTCAAGTTTGAGTATTTTCAGGAAAACACTCGGTTCGACGCAATTTATCACAATGTCAGAGCCAAACTTTGGACAATTGTACGAAGGCGACGGCTCTGGTGATCATCGCCTGTATCAAGAAGTAGCGCTGGGTTTCGGCGGCTACAAGGCACTGAAACTGGTCGGCATTAAACCAGCGGTCATCCAGCTGAACGAGACGGCAACTATTTTCGCAGCGCTAGCGCGGCTGGACGAATTATGCGCTAACGGTATGAATTTATATGAAGCCATTGTTTACGTTCGCAAGCATACACTGTACACTAACCATACATTACTGCAAGCTGCCGAGCCGGAGTTTAATCGTTCGCAATTTGAAAAACTAGTTTTACCAAACCTAAAAAGCAACGCTGTACGCTGCTGGCTAATGGAACAGTTCCGCAATGACCGCCTGCGGCCGAATTTACTAGCTATTGAACTGACCGAGGCAAAAAATGGCGTCAGCAAACTACACGCTCGCGTAGCTGATTTTCGCGATCGCAACAATGACAAAGTAAAATTCCAAGCGATCACCAATGGCATAGACATGGAGACATGGGTGCTACCAGAAATCATGAATACTTACTACAGCCAAAACGTCATCGATAAGTTTGGCTTGCCAACAGAAGAGTTTAAAGAGCAAATTGATAAAATTGATGCGCCAGCCATTCGCCAGCTAAAAAGACTTGGGCGCCAGGAACTGAATAGGATTCTAGCGGCGCGCAAAGATCAATACAATGAACCAGTGCAAATTCCCGAAGACGCAGTGCTGTTTGATTTCAAGCGACGATTCGCCAACTATAAACGCCCGTATATGGCGTTTGAACAGCCGGAAACTCTGCGCCAGATTTTAATCAACCATAACGCGCACTATATTTTAGCCGGTAAAGTTCACCAGGGCGACACGGCTATGTACCAGCGGCTGCTCAGCATCCTGAAGCTCGTTGACGGCGATCCAGTTTTACGCGAGCGCGTCCATTACATCCAGGATTATGATGAAGAGCTGGGCCGAGCTTTGGCAATCGGCTCAGATATTGCGATTAACGTGCCGATGATCGGGCTGGAGGCTTGCGGCACGTCGTGGGAAAAAGATATCGCCAACCTTAAATTGCTTATCTCTACCAGCGATGGCGGCGTCGCGGATGTCAAACCGATTGCCTGCCTGGAAGTGTCGGGCAATAATTACGATGCCGAAATATCGTCACTGTATGTCAATATGCTAAAAGCTGCCGCTGCCGTTAAGAATGACCAATTGTTAGAAAAGACTGTTCGCCGCCAGTTAAAGGCATACCTGCCGATCATTTCTGGCACGCGTATGATGAAAGATTATCTGAAGTTCCTGTTTCCGCAGCACCATTCGCAAAAATCATCAGCACCGCGAAACACGCCAGTATCCGAACCAAAGAAAGCCGCTATTCAATAATTACTTCAATTTCTGCGCCCAGCGAATTGAGCCGCTGAGCCAGCTCCTCGTAACCGCGATTGATTGAATATACATCGCGAAGGATTGATACGCCTGGTGCTGCCAGCATTGCCAACAACACCACGACTGATGGTCTTAAAGCTGGCGGTGCCACAGCGTCAGCCGGCTTCCATTTCGTCGGACCGGTGATATATACCCGGTGCGGATCAACCAGCTCGATTTGCGCATTTAATTTGCTTAGTTCCGTGAAATAAATTGCTCGATTTTCATAGCTCCAATCGTGTACTAGCGTCCGCCCTTTGGCAACTGTCGCGATTAGCCCCAAAAACGGCAGATTGTCCATATTAATCCCCGGAAACGGCAGCGCGTGCAGCTTGTCTTTGGCTGCTTTCATCTTTGAGTGTTTGAGATGGATGTCAACTAGGCGCGTCCTTTCGTTATTCGCAAAATATTCCTGGCTTAACTCAAATTGTAAACCCATTTCCGCCAGCGTTGCCAGTTCAATTTCCAAAAATTCAATTGGCGCCCGGCACACGGTAATTTCCGAACCGGTTACCGCCGCTGCGGCGATAAAGCTCATCGCCTCGATCGGATCTTCGCTTGGATAGTAATCAAGGTTTTTATTAATATGCTTACGGCCAGTAATTTTCAAAATCGTCGTACCGATTCCTTCGACTTTTACGCCCAATTTTTGCAGAAAGAAACAGACGTCCTGCACCATGTAATTTGGACTAGCATTGCGGATGATTGTCGTATCTGGCGACAACGCCGCCGCCATAATGACATTTTCCGTCACTGTATCGCCGCGCTCCGTCAAAAGAATCGTTCGATTGCCGGAAATCACCTTAGTTTGCGCATGATAATATTCCGATTCTGCCGCCACATCCATACCAAAACAGCGCAAGCCGCTCAGATGCGGCTCAACCGTGCGCTTGCCGAGATTACAGCCGCCAGCAAACGGCAAACGAAAATCACGATACTGGTGAAGTAGCGGACCAAGAAACATAATCACCGTACGCGTCCGCTTGGCAGCCTCTATGTCCATATTTTCCAGTTTCAGGCGCGCTGGCGGCATAATTTCCAAATCATTACCGTCCAGCCAGCGAGTTTTCACACCAATTGAGTTTAATACTTCAATAATCCGATTAACTTCCTCAATCCGCGCTACTTTTCTGAGCGTGGTTTTCCCCTTATTTAACAAACTGGCGCACAACAAACCGACTGCCGCATTTTTACTCGTATTAACGCGTATCTCACCAGACAATTTTTTACCGCCATGCACCCGAAAATTCATTTTTCCAGAATGATTTACCATCATAATGTTATTATTTAACACTTCGCTGATACGCGCTACCATCTCTATACTAATGTTTTGACCACCGTTTTCAATCCGGTTAATAGCGCTCTGCGAGGTGCCGATCGCCTCGGCCAATTGTGCTTGCGTCATGCCTTGTTTTTGGCGGTTTTCAGCGATTAAATTACCAATTTTCTTCAAGTACTTATCTTTATTCATGCGGCGATTATATCACAGATGGTATATTAATGCAATGGTATAATAGAAGAAAAGGAGGAAATGCCATGCAAGATACACAGGTCGCCAATTTAATTACGGCAGAAATAAAACGGCAGCAGCTGGGGATCGAAATGATACCTAGCGAAAATTATGTCTCTTCAGACGTACTCAAAGCGCTGGGCAGCGTCTTTACAAACAAATACTCTGAGGGCTACCCCGGCCGACGCTACTACGGCGGACAAGAAAATACCGACCAAATTGAGCAGCTGGCGATTGACCGCGCTAAAACGCTATTTAGAGCTGATCACGCCAACGTCCAGCCGCACTCCGGCGCTCAGGCTAATGAGGCGGTGTATTATGCGTGGTGCCAGCCGGGCGATACTATCCTAGCCATGGATTTGGCGCACGGCGGACATTTGACTCACGGCGCACCAGTCACCCGCTCGGCCCGCGAGTATAACTTCGTCCGCTACGGCATCAAGGATGTCGAGACTGGCGAAATTGACTATGAAGAAATCCGCCGTTTGGCGCTGGAGCATCGGCCAAAGATCATCTTGGCGGGATTTTCGGCCTATCCACGAGAACTGGATTACGCCAAGTTTGCCGAGATTGGCAACGAAGTCGGCGCCATGCTGATGGCGGATATGAGCCACATTGCTGGATTAATAGTTGGCGGCGTGGCCAAAAATCCGTTTGATTATGGTTTTCACGTTATCACCACTACTACGCACAAAACCTTGCGCGGCCCACGCGGCGGCTTGATCTTGTCGAGAGGCATAGCCAGCAATCCTTTGAAGCGACCAGAAAAAACCTTAGAAAACTTGCCAACACTGATTGACCGGGCGGTCTTCCCTGGCACTCAAGGTGGCCCACACATGCACACCATCGCCGCCAAGGCAGTGGCCTTTGGCGAGGCGTTACGCCCAGAATTCACAGAGTACGCCCAGCAAATCGTAAAGAATGCAGCCGTTCTGGCGAATGAACTGAAACGCGGCGGCTTGAAATTAGTGACAGGCGGCACCAGCAACCACTTGGTGCTGGCGGACGTCTACGGCAGCTTTAACATTGACGGCAAAACCGCCCAGGAGCGACTGGAGGCCAGCGGCATCACCACCAACGCCAACGCCATCCCCAACGACACCCTACCGCCATTCCGTCCAAGCGGCCTGCGCCTCGGCACGCCAGCACTCACTACGCGCGGCATGATGGAAACGGAAATTAAGCAAATTGCTAAGTGGATTATTGCAGCGATAACCGCAGAGGACTCGGCAGAATACGCAAAAATTAAGCAGCAAACTACTAGTCTTGCGGCGCGTTTTCCGCTACCATATAAGTAATACTAAATGAATTGGGGGGGCAAATCAGAAATGGTTTCTTCAAAAAACAAAGTAAAAGGTTTTACGCTCGTTGAGCTTCTAATCGTCATCGTGGTTATCGCCATTTTGGCTGCTATTTCGATAGCCGCATACAACGGTGTATCCAATAAAGCCCGGGACGGCGAAAGGCTAGCTAGCGCACGTGATATTATCAATGCCGCTGCCACATATAACTCAGAAAATGGTCATTGGCCAACAATAGCAGAGCTAGAATCATTCAATACTATTCGACTATCCAGCCAAATAAAAAGTCGTCTCGGAACTACCGCACCAAGCCCGGGTGATAAAAACAAATATTTATACGAGTTATGCGGAACTACACCAAATTTTACTGGCGCAAAAGTTACTTATTGGAAAGAAGCAGTCGATGGACATGAGACCCATAATAAGACGGTAAGTAGTGGTAGCGGCTGTTAAGGAAAATTATTACAAAAATAAACCCCGAAGCCTGCCGGGGTTTATTTATATACTAAGTATTATTGCTAATGCGCAAACACTACGCTGAACACTTACCGCTCGTGACATCCTTTACATGATCCGCACCAGCGTCAATGTCTTTCCAGTATTTAACTCTAACACCAGTCGCCTCACTTTGAATGGTTGTAGTACCGGCATCTTTGCAGAATTCATATCCATAATGATTCTTAGTGCCTTCAGCTGGAGGTGTGGCATCAGTTGCCGAAATCACAGTGCCTGGAACTTTAATAGTATTAAATGACCCAACCTCAGTGACAGTTGGCCATTTATCGTGCTCCGAATTGTATGACGCCGCTGCATTCACAAGATTGCGCGCATTAGACTGACGTTCATCGTCACGCGCCTTTTGAGTCACGCCATTGTAAGCCACAATGGATATAGCAGCCAAAATGGCGATAACCACGATGACGATTAGAAGCTCAACGAGCGTAAAACCTTTTACTTTGTTTTTTGAAGAAACCATTTCTGATTTGCCCCCTATTTTTAAGTTAAGTTGTTAACAAGCATTAGTGTATCAGAAGCGAAGAGCAAGCGCAAGCTTTTTATTAAAAATTGAGAGATTTTACGTATAGCCAGCCAGTATAGCTGATATCATCGCCGGCAACCGTCTTAGAAGCGGTTAATTTTACCTCTATAGCATCAGAATTGGTGGTTACGCTTAGTTTGACTTCTTTACCAGCAGAAATCAACGTATCGTCAACACCCCTTTGCCAGACATTCGCAGACGAACCGCAGCCGCTATCCATAACAGCCTTACGCTTTAAAGTATTACCTCCAACGACAGAATATTCCATCTTATACACCAGTGCTTCTGCCACAGAAATACCAGTTCCCGCGATCGAGCAGTCGCTTTTTTTAATCAGCTTCCGGCTGGCGCTTAACGGATTGGCAGACGTCGCCAGATTATGCATTGATATTTTATCGGACGCCATACCGTCAAAGTCGGTGCTTATTTTTACATCTTGTTCAATCTGGTCAAGTGCCGCCAGCACCTCATTCTGCAGCTGTGTACGGGCGCTAGCGCGCATTGAGGTTCCGGTTAAGTTTACTATCGCCACCACCATGGCGCTAACAATTAATATTATAAGCGGCATGACAGTCAACAGCTCTATCAGCGTAAATCCGGCACTTCTTTTACGGCTCTGATCTCTGCGTTTAGCCTCCAAGATACGTTGCATGCGACACCTCCCCGCCATCGTAACCGTATTTAACAGTAACGACAACTCTTATTAATGATGAATCCGTATACGGTTTACACATAGAGACAGTAGCGGACGCTGGCTTCGGCAAAGAGTTCGGACGAAGAGCTGCTGGCGATACAGCCGGCGACGAGCAAGTATTAGCAACAGCCGCGTAATTTTGTTTGCGTAAAATCTCATAGCCAAGATTACTAGCCTCGCTCATCTCCCTAGTGTCAGCCGACTGATTGATAACTACGCTGTATAGCTGGTAGCCGCTCATTAAAAACAGCGCCGCCACGAAAAGGGTTATTAATATTTCTACTGTCGTAAACCCACCCTGTTTCATTATTTATGCCTGCTTTCTATAACTTGCCATTTATCTGAATCTTTGGTTTCTAAATGATACATGATTGAGTATTGGCGGCATTCAACACCACTCTCCTGACATTTCGTACCGCTGCCAGAGTGAGCAAAGTATACATATGCGCCGCTTGGATATGCCGGCAAGTTATTGGCAGCGTAGTTATTTTTATACGAATTTATATCGGCAATACTGTTAATACTGCGGCCACCAGAAAATATACCCTGCTTGGCTGGAATTAATGCTTCGTTGCCAGACGGTCCTTTTTTCGCATCGTCCTGTAAATTGGCTAATATTTTATCAAACTGAGCGCTGGTCAAATTAGACGATCCAGCTACGCCAGAAAAATAAGCCGGATAGCTGCCGACTGGCTTGATAACATTACCGCCGCCGTCTTTGATTTCCTGCGAATAAATACTTTCCAAATACATCTGAATTGCCGCCACGTCAGCCTCGCGCTCCTTATCGCGGGCGCTCGCCTGATAGCTACGAAAGCTAACAACGCCGATGGTAAATAAGATTGCTATGATAGCAATAACGATAGTTAGTTCAATGATTGTAAATCCACGCCTCATCCTCATACATTAAGCATAACCGCAAAGGCAAAAAACTACAAGCCTTATTCTAGCTCAAGCGGCTCTTGCTGGATTTGAATGTGGAATTTATCGTATACTTTCTGAACAATTTTCTCTCTGGCCATAGCTAAATCAGGATAGCCAGCCGCGCCATTATTAACTAAAACCAGCGCATTTTTTTCGTAAACTCGAATATTATGGAATGTTTTTCCTTTCAAGCCAGCCTTTTCAATAAGCCAACCTGTAGGAATTTTATATGTATTATCCGGCATAATGTAATTCGGAATATCCGGATATTTTTTCTTTAATTCGTCAAGCTGCCACTGCTCTATGATGGCGTTCTTAAAGAAAGAACCGGAATTTGGTTCTTGGGCAGGATCTGGCAATTTCTCGGCGCGAATATTAAGAACAGCCACTCGGATAACCGGCAAATTAACAATTCTAATGTCATTTTCAGTAAGATACTTTTGGATGGCAGCGTAATACGGCGGCTTAGGCTGAGTACGGAACAGCCGCAATGTAATATTTAAAATACAATACCGCCCCTTTTGGCTGCTGCGAAAAATACTATTTCTGTACGAGAAATGGCAATCTTTGGCGCTAATAGTAACGACTTTCCCTTCTTTTGAATCAAATGCCTCCAGGCTAACCAGCGTATCAGCAATCTCTTGTCCGTAGGCACCGATGTTTTGCACCGGCGCAGCACCAGCCGTTCCAGGAATGCCCGACATCGCCTCAATGCCCTGTAAATCCATACCAACTATCTTCTCCACCATTTCATCCCAATTTTCGCCGGCACCAATTTTTACAACAACGTTCTCGCCATCATCCGATATAATGTCAAAGCCCTTGATGCGGTTCAATAAAACAACGCCGTTGAATGTCTCATCATGCGTGATTACGTTGCTGCCGCCGCCTAGAACGAAGACTTTCAAACCCTTGGTACTAGCTTCCTTATAAATATTTTTAACATCGTCAGCGTTACCGGCTGCCGCCATAAAACGCGCTTTGCCGCCCAGCTGCATGGTTGTGTATTTTTTCAAAGATATATCAGTTCTCATTTCCATAAGCACATTATATCATTTTTCCCGGCTGGCGCTAGTGTGATATAATATATCCGTTATGCACCCGTAGCTCAGCGGATTAGAGTACTTGGCTTCGAACCAAGTGGTCGCAAGTTCGAATCTTGCCGGGTGTACCAATTTTGCGCTCTGGCAATCCAGCTGAACCACCCTCGGCGTTAAATTATACGTCCTTTGGCTGTATTGTAAGCAGCGCACCAAATGCCCCGTTAGCTCAACTGGATAGAGCGTTGGTTTCCGGTACCAAAGGTTGCAGGTTCGATTCCTGTGCGGGGTACCAAAATGAATTTATTATGTGTGATTTTTCTAAAACTCCTTACCGTAACGACGAAGCTGCCGGCTGGATTCTTAGTCCAGTACACAGGCGTCTTGATTGCGTAGCTATTCATCAGACGCCGTACATTGTTCCAATTCATAGAGATTGGGGACTTGATCTTTTTAGTCTCAGCGTTGAGCTTATTATCGTTGCGCTGCTACTGCTTGTTACCTGGCAGACACGACAAAAAACTTCACGCAATAGTACGAACCGCAAATCGCGAACCGTCATTTCAACGCTTTCCAAAACAGCCGCCCTACTGTTTATCGCCGCCGTAATTGTCGTAACGTGCATGCGCTTGTTACATGGCGCGCGAGCAGACAGTCTCTAAAAATATTGCAATTTATATTTGACTTTCCATATTGCCTGTGCTTAAATCATAAGTATTAGTACTCTGAGGAGAGGGATATGGAAAATAAACAAACAAATCATGGAAAAATAAAAATTGTCGCTGGGATATTTGCCATTGCACTGGTGGCGGCTTTATTATATTGGCTATTTACTAGCCTGCTGAATACAAATCAGCATAGCCAAACAAAACAGGAGCCTAGCCGTACTGCTAACTATCAGATGGACGATGAGAACACCAGTCCGCAGCAGCCGAGCACAAACTCAAAATCAAATTTGGATAATAATAGAACCAACCAGCCTAATAAAGATACAGAAACCTCGTCAAATAGCTCCACTAAGCCGACTGTCGACAATACTGCCGCCGTGCGCCGCAGCAGCACCGCTTCCCAATACCCCAAAGCAATATTAGCAAGCAAAAAACCACCAACTAGCAATAGTATTTTCCAAAAGCCTAAACGCAAGCCAATCACTAAACCTGGCGGCAGCAAACCGACTACACCGCCCAATCCATCCAAGCCGCCTAGGCCAACACCCGAACCTGCACAAGCAGTTGTAAAAATCGTCGGCGCAGCAGAGGTCGGGTCAACCCTAATCGCGCAAATCGACGATCCCGACGGATTGAAAGACGGCGGCATACGGTATTATCAATGGTTCGCAAACGATACGGCTATCCCTGGGGCTAGTTATTTCTCATACAAGTTGACACCATCAGAAGCGGGTAAGAAAATCACTGTCAAAACTACTCATGCTAACAATAAAAACGTGATGAAAGATTTAATTAGCCCAACAACGGCAATAGTCGGCAACGCCGCATCAAATAACAGTCCTGGCAGTATCAACGTTGACGGAATAAACCGAGTCGGACAGGTATTTACTGCCCGTATTACCGATGCCGATGGCGTGCCAGAGAGCGGCATTACTTACCGCTGGTACGAATTTTACGGCAAATTCCTGGGAACTGGCAAAACTCTAGTACAGGCCAGAGAACACCTCGGTATGCAAGTTATCGTCCAAGCCAGCTACATTGACAAGAAAGGACACAAAGAGAGCGTCACTAGTGGATTTAGCGGGTCGGTCGTTGATGATTTGGGCGGCGGTACTGGCGCGGGGATAATCAGTCCTGCTGCGACTGCGCCAAAAATTACCCTTCATGGGCCAGCCAGCGTCAAAGAAGGCGAAACCGCTGTTTACACGGCAACTTTAGACAAAGCAGCCAGTACCGATGTTAGCGCGGATATCAAAATCACGCACAATACTAGCAATCCGAACAATCTCAACATCCGTTGGGATAGCCAGCGAGTGGTTATTAAAGCCGGAGAAACCAGCGCCAAATTCTACATTGACACCAATGCCGGCACTGGCGGTAAAGGTAAAACTTACACCGTTTCTCTTAGCAACGCTGTCGCTGGTATGGTTAATAAAACAAATACCAGCCCTTCTACTACAGTCAATGCTCAATCGATCTTTATGTTATCGTACGTTTATCCGCTCGCTGAGGCTGGCGGCAGCGAGTTCTCTGACTACTGGAAAGCGATTCATGCAGCAGGCAGCAGCAAAATCCCGTATACACTCATCATGGCAGATGGCGGCCCTGACGCCAAGCTCGACCCAGGCTATGTGCGGCTGCTAAAAAAGAACGCCGAGCTTGG
>ERZ772964.322-NODE-322-length-22880-cov-15.2121_pt1 | contig 22880 bp, 19 predicted proteins | sample MGYA00580675_ERZ772964 | MGnify/ENA primary metagenome ERZ772964 (study PRJEB29015, sample SAMEA2737941) | human oral metagenome | biome: human oral; feature: human-associated habitat; material: dental | place: China | collected 2139 ... | reverse complement strand
GGATCATCCGCCAGAACCTGTTCTGGGCCTTCGCCTACAACGTGGCGGCGATCCCGCTGGCGGCCGCCGGGCTGCTCAACCCGATGATCGCGGGGGCCGCCATGGCCACCTCCAGCGTCATCGTGGTCACCAACTCCCTGCGCCTGCGCCGGGCCGGCTGATCACAAGACTGAGCCTCATGAACTCTTGCGATTCTCTCGAACGTCACTTCTCGACGTCGGTTTGCGATGTTGTGGGGAATCGGTATGAGTCGGCCGCACGCCTCCTTCTTCCGGTTCCCGACAATTCCGGTCAAGCACTGCCGTGGTCAGCACTCATCCCGAACACACCCCTGACCGTCAACACCTCGTGGGCGAGCATCAGGCACCTCACCGGCAGGGACATCGACCCTCCCTACGCATACCTTCGTCCCGAGGCGGCCGAACGCCTAACATATGCCCTGGCACAGGGAAGAGACCCCCTGTGCTGGTTCGCTCTGTGGAAGGGCTACGCAGAAGTACTGCAAGAGCTGCCTCCCGTTCCAGCCCCACCACCCGACCTGCTCAGCCTCATACGTACCGCCATCGAGCCGCTGACCGTGCCGGATGCGAGACCCACGGACGCGCTCCTCCTCCAGGAACCCCTGTCCTGGCTCACCCGGCACGCGGGAGAGCTGGGATGCCGCGCTCCCCTGCTCATTCACGCAGCCGACGGCGGCTTCACCGCGGCGTGCCCCATCTACCACGACTCCATCTACCTGGGAGGGTCCAGGAGGTTCATTGAGCAGGTGATCGCGTCAAGGCCCGAGACCTTCGAGATCGAGCTGGACTCCCCCATACCGGGATCCGGGGAGATCCTCGACTAAACATCCCCTCCGAGACCAGCTGCGCGACTGGTCTCGGACAACATCAGCCTCGATCCTTCGCTGGTCTGTTGGCACGAGGTGGCGCCGGCTGCGGCGTTCCCGCTATGCTCACAGCCATGACGACTCTTTCGCCCCAGGCCCGCACGATGATGGTGCGCACCCTTGGCGAGGGTCGAATGTGCATGCGCTGACAGCGCCAGCCGTCGCTGTCTGACACGTAACGGTGAGAGTCCGAGCCGCCTGAGACCGGCTCGTCGCACTCCGCGGAGGCCCCACCGCCCCCGTGTTCATCCCTCCAGCAACCCGCCACCTCGGCCGGCCCGTGTGCCGGCCACCCCGGAGCGCCGCGCCGATGCACCGCACTGTCACCTTGCGCTCACGCACGTCGCCGCACCCGGGGACCCGAGAGGACCCCAGTCATGCACGCCCACCTCACCCCCATCAGCAGCTCCAGCGACTCCGCTGACTCCACCTGTCCGATCCGCCCGAGCCTCCGGCCTTCCCAGGCCCCCACGGCCGCCCCCTCCCCCGCAGCCGCTTTCTCACCGGCGGGCCACTCCCCCTTCTCCACCGCACCCGCAGTCGATGCTGCCTCCTTCGACGTCGTCCCCGATCGCCGCGGCACCGCCAGCCTCAAGTGGGACTTCGCTGCCGAGCGCGGCCGCCCCGAGGACGTCCTGCCCCTGTGGGTGGCGGACATGGACCACGCCACCGCGCCGGCCGTCACCAACGCCCTGCTGTGGCGCACCCGCCACGGCATCTTCGGCTACTCCGACCCCGACGACGCCTACAACGCGGCCCTGACCGGCTGGTTCTCCCGCCGCTACGGATGGCAGGTGGAGGCGGGCTGGAACACCGTCACCCCCGGCGTCGTCCCTGCTCTGGCCCTGGCCGTGCGAGCTCTGACCGCACCGGGCGAGGCGGTCCTCATCGAGGAGCCCGTCTACTACCCCTTCCGCGAGGTCGTCGAGGACAACGGGCGCACCGTGGCCGCCGTCCCGCTGGTGCGCGACGCCGACGGCGTCTACCGCCGTGACCTGGCTGCCCTGGAGTCCACCATCGAGGCGACCGGCTCGCGCCTGCTGCTCCTGTGCAACCCGCACAACCCGGTGGGCCGGGTCTGGAGCCGGGACGAGCTCGCGGCTCTTGATGAGGTCGCGGCCCGCCACGGCGTCGTCGTCGTGGCCGATGAGATCCACGCCGACCTGGCCCTGCCGGGCTTCGCGACCACGCCCTTCGCCTCCCTGGGCGAGGCCACTGCCGCCCGCACGATCACCTGCACCTCGCCGTCGAAGTCCTTCAACCTGGCGGGCCTGCAGGTCGCCAACATCCTCATCGCCGATACACACCTGCGCGAGGCCTTCCGCCGAGAGCTCGCCACCACCGGCTACTCCCAGCCCAATGTCCTGGGTCTGACGGCCTGCCGGGCCGCCTACGAGGGCGGCGAGGCCTGGCTGGACGCGCTGCGCGAGCACATCGCGGCCGCCCGCGCCCACGTCGAGGCGCGCCTGGAGCGGATTGAGGGGATCGAGGCGGCGCCCTGCGAGGGCACCTACCTGCTGTGGCTGGACTGCTCGGGCTTCCTGAAGGCCACCGGGCTCGAGCCCGACGAACTCGACGACGTCATGCTGCACGAGGCCGGGCTCTGGCTCGACGACGGCCGGATCTTCGGAGCCGGCGGCGAGGGCTTCACCCGCATCAACGTCGCCTGCCCCCGCGTCACCCTCGATGCCGCTCTGGACCGGTTGGAGGCGGCCGTCGCCACCGTGACCGCTCGCGCCGGGCAGGCCGCTCGCCGCAGTCGCGTCGCCCTGTCCGCCTGAGCCGGATCGCCCGAGCAGATTCGCCCGAGTCCTGCCGACCGGACCGGCTACCCGGCGTCCAGCCACCGAGCACCGGCGGCACCGCCGCCGCCCCTCAGCCATCATTCCTTCCGCCCCGCCAGCCCGAGGAGAAGCCGTCCATGACCAGTACGTCCGCACCCCAGCCCACCGGCCGCCCCGAGTGTCCCGAGCCGCCGGCCGCCCGCACCTTCCCCGTCCACCATCACCCGACGTCGTCGGCCCCGGCCCCGCAGGTCCGCCTGGAGACGCTGCTGGTGCGCTCGGGCACCGGGACCGACCCGGCCACGGGTGCGATCACGACGCCGATCCACCTGTCGACCGCCTACGGGCACCCGGGCCTGGGCGAGTCGACGGGCTATGACTACACGCGCACGGCCAGCCCCACCCGCGACGTCCTCCAGGACGCCCTGGCCCGCCTGGAGGGCGGGACGGCGGCCTTCGCCCTGTCCTCGGGCATGGCGGCCCTGGAGCTGGTGACGCGCACGCTGGCACCTCACGGCAGCCGGATCGTGGCGCTGCGAGACCTGTACGGCGGCTCCTTCCGGTTCCTGGAGGTCCTGGCCGAGGAGGGGGCGGCCGACGTCGACTTCGTCCTGGGGATCAAGGGCCTGCGCGAGGCACTGGCCGCCCCGGCCGACCTGGTCATCATCGAGACGCCCACCAACCCGATGATGGAGGAGATCCCGATCCCCGAGGCGGCCGAGCTAGCCCGTGCCGCCGGGGCGAGGCTGGTCGTGGACAACACCTTCTACACCCCGGTGGTGCAGCGACCCCTGGAGCTGGGGGCCGACGTCGTCGTCCACTCGGGCACGAAGTACCTAGGCGGACACAACGACGTCATGGCGGGCGTGGCGGTGGTGGCCGACGACGTCCTGGCCGAGCGGCTGAACTACCGCCTCAACACCACCGGGGCGACGCTGGGCCCCTTCGACTGCTTCCTGCTGCTGCGCGGGCTCAAGACCCTGGCACTGCGCATGGAGCGCCACGAGGCCAATGCCACCGCGATCGCGGAGTTCCTGCGCTCCAGCCCGCACGTGACGCGCGTGCTCTACCCGGGGCACTCGGGCATGGTGAGCTTCGATCTGGCCGAGTCGGTGGATGTGTCCCGCTTCCTGGAATCGGTGCGGGTGTTCACCTTCGCCGAGTCCCTGGGGGGCGTGGAGTCGCTGGTGACGTGCCCGTCGGTGCAGACGCATGCGGACGTGCCCGTCGAAGTCCGCGCCTCCTACGGGTTGAGCGACCGGCTCATGCGTCTGAGCGTCGGCATCGAGCACGTCGACGACCTCATCGCGGACCTGGCCCAGGCCTTCGAGGCGGCCGGCGTCTGAACGTGGACTGAGCCGGAGCACCGACGGCGGAGGCTGTCATGTCGGGCTACCCCGACAGCAGCCGACCAGGCTGCCGGATGGTTCATAGTCGTCAGAGACACAAGGCTTGTTGCCATGAGACGCCTACGAACCACCTCCCCATCGCACGCCACCTCAGCCCTCGCCGTCCTCACCCTGCTCGGCACGATCACCGCCTGCAGCATGTTCGGCGCGAACACCGCGGTCGCCGCGAGCCCGCCCGCGCAGAACCCTCATCACGCCGGCGTCGTGCTGGACAGCGGTACGAGCTCGAACAGCAACGCCGGCACGTCTCAGACCACCGGCAGCAACACGTCAAACGGTTCCAGGGGATCCACCGGCTCCACGGGGGCGAGCGCCCCCAAGGGCCTGGAGTTCTTCTACCACCAGGACCTCACCTGGACCGACTGCACCGACGACGCCACCGGCACCGCCTTCAAGTGCGCCACCGTGACCGTGCCCCTGGACTACGACCATCCGCAGGGGAAGACCATCACGGTGGCCCTCAAGAAGCTGCCCTCGACGAGTCCCTCCCCTCGGGGCTCGGTCTTCCTCAACCCCGGCGGACCCGGGGGAAGCGGTATCTCCCTCATCGAGGCCCAGGCCGAGCTCTACAAGAGCGGGGACCTGTCCGAGGTCCTGGCGACCTACGACGTCATCGGCTTCGACCCCCGCGGCGTCGGCCAGTCCACCCCCATCACCTGCTGGTCCCCCGAGGACGTCCAGGCGATTCTGGCCGGGCAAGCTGAGGCGCCTTCCCCCACTTCCCTCTCGACGTCGGGTAGCGCCGCCGATATCGTCGCCCAGGGCTCACGCGAGGCCGCGGCCTGCCAGGAGCATACGGAGGTCCCCGAGATCCTCGATCATGCGGACACCCGTTCCGTCGCCCGTGACATGGATGTCATGCGGGCGCTGGTAGGAGACCAGGACCTCAACTACCTCGGTTACTCCTACGGCACCAAACTGGGCGCAACCTACACCGAACTCTTCCCCGACAACATCGGACGTGTTGTCCTGGACAGTGCCGTCGACCCCACTTTAGCGTGGCAAGAGGTGATTGTGGGCCAAGCAACGGCTAGAGATCAGGCGCTGCACACCTATATCGAGTCCCAGCAAGGCCAGGCGGGGTTCCCCCTGAGCGGTACAACAGATGAGGCCGTCGCCCAGCTCGCCGCCTTCCTCGACGACCTGGACGCCAACCCACTGGCCGTCTCCAACTCCCGGGAGACTCTGAACCGGGCCAAGGCCGTCGATGCAATCGGTGCACTCGCCGTCTCCTCACCCGATAAGTGGCCACTGCTCACCGAGGGACTGACCCAGGCCATGAACACGCATGACGGCACCGCCCTGGCGAGGAACGCCGCCTCCGTCTCAAGCAACAGCGTGCCTCCTCCTACGACTGAGAAGCAGGTGGTCGAACAGCTCAATTTCTTCTACGCCGAACTGGCCAACATCTGCCTCGACTTCCCCGGCACCGGGAACGAGGCGACCTGGGACGCAGCCCTGGCCTCCTACCGCCACGACTACCCGGTCTTCCACAGCACGCTCCCCCAGACCGACGCCTTCTGCCACGGCTGGGGGCACACCAGTAAGACCAAGGCGGTCGACGTCGACGTCGAGGCCACGAACCCGGTGCTCGTCATCGGCATCCTGCACGATCCGCAAACGCCCTACCCGTGGTCCAAGGCACTGGTGTCGAGGATCCGCAACAGCCATCTGCTGAGCGTGGACATGTACGGTCACGGAGCCACCGGCAGCAACGCCTGCACGAGCGCGAAGGTGAGCGACTTCCTCGTCAACGGGACGCTTCCTTCAGACGGGGAGGTCTGCCCGGCGGACCCGGAGCCCCAGGCAGGAGGTGGTGAGAAAGGCTGACACAGAGACGCAGCGACTCACTTGAGCCGCGTCGTCGGAGCCGGGGAGTACCGGAAATGGAAAACACCCCGGCTCCGACTCTTCAGCCGAGGGCGGGGTGTTGGTGCGCCCGAAGGGATTCGAACCCCCAACCTTCTGATCCGTAGTCAGATGCTCTATCCGTTGAGCTACAGGCGCTTGTCGTTGCCGACGGGTAGAAGATTACTCAGCGTCCACCCAGGGGACAAATCCGTTCCCCGTGAGGATGGGCACAGGGCGGGAGTGCCCGTCGACGACGGGACTCCGGCTCTGCGAACGCTGTTGCGGCAGCGGTGCTCACACTGTTGAGCGGGCCATTCATCCTGCGCTGGAGGAGTTCACCACTGCCAGCAGTGTGGCGCCCAGCACGACGTAAAGCAGGATGGACAGAACGGTGGCAATGGCCGCCCAGATAAGGGTGGCAATGGCCCAGTTCCTCTTGCTGGCGGAGTGGCCGCTGCCAAAGGCGAGTATCAGCGTGTAGATGAGCCCGAACAGCGGGATTGCGGCCAGGAACATCGTCAGCATCCAGCTGCCGACGGAGTCGGCACTCTCGTCCGGGACCTGCGCCGGCGCGCCACCGCCCACCGGCTGCCCGAACGACGCCCCCGCTGCTCCGGGAACCACGTCGGAGAAGGAGGGGGCCTGACCGGCTGCGGCATCAGAGGAGGGTGCCGAGCCCCACTGGGGCGCTGAGCTCTGCGACGGCACGGACGGAGCCGACGATGGCGCAGACTGGGCGACCGGCTGCGCCGCGCCCTGGGGGACGTAGGTCTCCGCCATCTGCTCGGCCTCGGCGCGCGCCGTCGCTGTGGGGAAGACCGAGGACATGCCGACATCCCCCTCATGGCGACCACCACTGAAGGGATGCGAGTGCGGGGCGGGCTGGCGGGCGGAGGTCTGCGGCGGCGGCCCCTGCCAGGCCAGAGTCTCCTGCCCCGTGGTGGCTCCCGACGCCGCGGCTGCGGCCGGATCCGAGGCCGCACCCGGCGCGGATGGAATGCCGGGCGCCGACTGGGCGAAGGGTGACGCGGCGGCGCCGTTGTCAGCCTGAGGGGCGCCCCAAGCGGGCTGAGCCGGCTGGCTGTACGGCGTCGGCTGGCCACCCGGCTGCGCGGCAGGCTGCCCGGCCTGGAAGGGAGCGGTGGCCCCGCCGAATCCAGCGCCTCCAGCCGGGTCGGGCTGGCCGAACTGAGCCGGCTGGCCGGGCTGGGACTGCGGGCTCGGCGGTCCGGACGGGTCAGTCCCGCCCCGCTGAGCGTAGGGATTGGGCTGGAGGTAGGGATCGGCAGGGGCAGTTGCCGGCTGCGCGGCCGCCCGTCCAGCGCCTGCGGGGTAGGCGCGTGTCTGTTCCTCGGGGGGAGGCCCGGCGGGAAGGTCGGGCTGTGCGGGGCGCCACGAGCCGGCCTGAGCCTGAGCGCCAGGTACCGCACCGGGTGCGGAGCCGGGAACCTGTCCGGCTGCCGGCTGCGACTCGGAACGCGCGGCGTCGAGCAGCTCCTGGTTGATGAGGACGGTCCGGGCGTTGAACTCGTCCCCTTCACCGGGACGGGGCGTTCCGGAGGCCGGAGGCTGGGTTGCGTCGTGGTCAGACATGAGTTCCCTCTCAGTCGGGTACAGCATCACGCTATCCCGGATCGGCCCGGGAGGACACGTAGGCACCCCGATCGGCCAGAGGCGAACGCCTCGACCGGGGCTGATTCACGGGCCCGGTCAGCGGGGAGTAGCCGCCGAAACGGTTTCGCCGGCTCCCGATCCAGCCGGAGCCCTCCAGCGCTGCCAGCAAGCAACCCCGACGAACATCACTAGCGGACCGATGGCGCCGACGGCGGAGCCCGCGTGGGTCCGCAGCGCAACGAACGGTAGCGTCACCAGGAGGATGACTGCTGCGATCACGGCGAGACGCGATCTGGTTCTGATCGCCAGCAGTGTCACCACAACGGCCACTGCGGACACGAGCGACAGGACCCGCCCGGGGCCGGCCCAGTTGAGGACGATGAAGAGGGCGACGAAACCGCCAATAAGCGCGTATCCGACGATATCCTGTCTTCGGTTGTCCATGTCAGTCATGGCCGCTCACTCCCAGCACGATTGATGGGCTACGGCCAGGGTAGACCGCAGGATGCGAGCCGTCGACCGTTCGGTCGATTGAAAGGAGGCCGGCCCATGCACAGCCCTCTCTGCGGCAACGGCTGAGCCGACGACGAAGCCCCGGCGCGCTGATTCGCGCCGGGGCTCTTTCTCTGGCGGAGATGGGGAGATTCGAACTCCCGAGGGGCTTCCACCCCAACCTCCTTAGCAGGGAGGCGCACTAGGCCACTATGCGACATCTCCATCGCCTTCCCACAGCTCCGCCGTGGGACGCACGGGCAGCCTACCGGGAGGGCGCCCCCGCGAGCAAACCGCCCGACGACATGTCGCGGACACCCTGACCTGAGGCATCCCGGCTGCAGGCCGGATGGACGGCCTGCACCGGGGTCATAATGTCCCCGGAAGCTCGTCATGTGGCGACGGGAGGCATGCGCTGTGCACTGCGAGGAGGCGGAGAGAGGTGAAGAGCCGATGAGCGGGGAGACGAGTGCGCGGATCACAGCCTTCCTCACCGACCTGCGCGAGGCACTGGAAGGCGCGGGTGACCCTGCCCGCGCGGAGCAGCAGCGGGCGTACCTGAAGTCCGAGATGGCGATGTACGGCGTCGGAGTCCCAGAAACGCGGCGCCTCGCCCGAAGGGCTGCTGGCGCCCATGCCGACCTGTGGGCCGAGGCCGCCACCTGGGAGGCCGCGCTGCGGCGCCTGTGGGACGGGGCCGCCCACCGCGAGGAGCGCTACGCGGCCCTGGCCATCATCCGATCCAAGCCGTCTGTGTCGCATGCTGGACGCATGGAGTCCCTGGCGCTCTACGAGCATTTTCTGCGCACGGGGCAGTGGTGGGACCTGGTCGATGAGACCTCCCACGCCGTCGGGCTGGTGGTGCGTCAGCACCCGGCTGCCGCGGCCCGCATGCGCGTGTGGGCCACCGATCCGGACATGTGGGTACGGCGCAGCGCCATCATCTGCCAGCTCCAGCACAAGGCCGACACGGACCTTGACCTGCTCACCGCCGTCATCGAGCCCAACCAGAAGGACTCAGAGTTCTTCATCCGCAAGGCCATCGGCTGGGCGCTGCGCGACTACGCGCGTACGGACGGCGACTGGGTGCGCGCCTTCGTCCAGGCACATCCGGACCTGTCCCCGCTCAGCCGACGCGAGGCCCTCAAGCACCTGTGAAATTGGGGCGACGGCGTCCGAAGCGGTAGGCCGCCAAATCCATGTGCAACGCACAGCAGAGAAGAGAGGCGCCCCCCATCTCCTTGGTGTGTATACCACAGGGGATTGATCCCCCTACCGCTCATATTATTTTTGAGGTCTCATGGGTGTACAGCAACAGGCAGAGAGATCACCCGGACGTCAGCGTCCAGCCAAAGGAGGCACCCCATGCAACTCACAAAACGGAACCTCATCAAAACCGCCGCCATCGGCTCAGCTTTTGTTGGAGCACTAGCACTCGCAGCGCCAGCCTCAGCAGAAGACTTTGGACCGACAGACTATGGCACAGGAAACCTTGCAGAGGTGAGCTACAACGATGAACAAGACTATTTTTGCGCAAAAGCTACTACATGGTCGGGAGCATCAATCAGGATCAAACCGTACGTAGAGGGTCGCGGACCCACTCACGACGACTACATCTTCTACGGTCAAACGAAGTGCTACTTCCTAACGAAGGCCTACGAGGATAGCGAATACTACTACGAGGTAGGTCCCGGCGGTCTAATCGTCCCGAGAGTATTTTGGTACCCCAAGGTGAGTTTCACCACCTGATCCCCGAAACCAGATCAAAAACGTCCACCTGGGCACACAAGTACTCGAGTCCCTCGACAGCACTTCGACTGTCGAGGGAGTCGAGTACGTTCTCATGTTCCTGAGCGGAGATATTTCGGGCTTACTCCTGATACCGCCACACGCTGATGGTACCCCAACGTTCCCCACCACACCCCCTCTTCGTACGCAAACCACAGGAGATTGATCCCCCTACCGCAAGGGTAGATTCCACAGTCTCATAGTTGCACGGCAACAGGCACGAAGCACTCGGACTTCAACGCCCAACAAAAGGAAACACTCACCATGCGATTCACAAAACGAAGCCTCATCAAGACCGCGGCAGTCAGTTCAGCGCTTCTAGGAGCAATTGCTGTCGCAGCACCGGCGTCCGCCAACTCCTTCGGACCGACAGACTATGCCACAGGAGGATACACAAAGGTCAGTTACGACGACGCGAACGACCAATTCTGCGTCATAGGAACCGGCACGGATTACGCAGGAGTCACCGTAGCACCATCAAACGGACAACGAGGGCCGAGCTATTATATTTCAGTCGGCCCAGGGGAAACAAAGTGTGCCAGCCTAGCACGAGCCTTCGAGGACACTCGCTACTTCTATCAGGCAGAAGATCCTCTGACTGGAAGCAATTACGATCCAGTCCACTTTTACAGCTAACCCGAGCACATCCCGAAGCGTTCGCCTGACAATCGCACCATAGCCGCCATTCCCATCTCCCCACTCCCGCAACACTCGAGCCCTCGGCAGTGCATCGGCTGCCGAGGGCTCGAGTAGGTTATCAAGTTCCTGAGCGGAGATCTTGCAGGCTCACTCCAGATACGGCCACACACTGGTGGCGACTCGACGCACGCAGGAGGCGTACTGGCTAGAGACAGGCCGACCGAGCAGCGGTCAGATCTCAATCTGCGTAGCCTCCGTGAGACACGTCTTTCCATACTAACGTCAGAATGCACGGCAGAACTCTGACGCGAAACCGCCTCAGTCCATTGCCGACACCAGCGACCTCGGAACGAACGAATACACGAAAAGACCGACAACAAATAGCAGCAAGGGAACGCCCAATACCCACGCAACGACCGAGCTCGAGAGCCCCAGCGGGTCGAACTCAGTAGGCACGGCAGCGAGCACCTGTATCAAGAGCCCGACAACGGCTCCACCTAGCACGGGACCGGTTTGGCGAAGGACATTGAGGAGGGAGGACGCAGCACCAAACTCGTCACTCCTCAGAGCGGCCATGCCTACTGTCGTCAGTGGTGCCATCACGAGGCCATTTCCGATACCGAAAACGATCGTCGCACCCAGGAACCACATCCAAGAAACCCCCATAGCGGTAATCAGTATGCTCAGTGCGGTTCCCATCGCGGAGGCCCCGAAGCCAATCTGTAGAACGAGGCGGACCTTCCCCCCATCAACCCAGCGCCCCGCAATAGGTGCTGTGACCACAGACGCAATCGATGCTGGCGCGAGAACAAATCCCGCCCAGAACGCCGTTTGCCCCAGCACGGACTGGATGTAGTTCGACACGAGAAAGGTCAAAGCGAATACGCCAAGGGCGGCAAAAAGGCCGAACAAAGCGGCAACGAGGAATCGTGGATTTCTGCGAAGAGACTGCGGAAAAACTGCTTGCGCCGGATCTACCCGGCGTTCATACCAGAAAAACACAGACAGGCAGAACACAGCGAACGGTAGGCAAGAAATGGTCAGCGGGTCCCAGCCCGCATGGGGACCTTGTAAGCACCCGCAAAGAAGTGCCACAAGGCCAACGCCTGCAAGGAATGTGCCCACGAGATCAAGTCTCACGGACCGGGTCGCTTCGGTTGGAAGACTTCGCAAGCCCAGAACCACGACGAGAACCGCAATCGGAAGGTTGATGAAGAAGACCCACCGCCAACTGAGACCATCAATCAACGCTCCACCAGCCAAGGGGCCGATGATGGACGCAGTTCCTGCAACTGCCCCCCAGATGCCGACTGCGCGCCCACGGATTTTTTCAGGGAAGGTGACGCCGATGAGCGTGAGAGTCTGTGGCACCAACATGCCAGCACCGAGTCCTTGAAGGAACCGGCCGGCGATCAAGACGAACGGAGAGGTCGCAACGCCGCAGGCGAGGCTGGCGGTAGCCAAGATGATCGTCCCCAGGAGGAAGAGGCGTCGGTGCCCAAATCGGTCGCCTAAACGACCTGAAGGGATGATCACCAGTGCGAGAACGAGACCGTAACTGTTGACCGCCCAGAACACCTGGGCTGTGGACGCGCCTAAGTCCTGTGTCAGCGAGGGAACTGCGAGGTTGATAATTGTCAGGTCGAGGAGAGCAATGAAGTACCCTCCGGCCAACGCGCACAGCCCGATCCACTGTCGAGCGCTGATTGTTATGGCTAGGGAGTCTTCTGTCACGTCTTCCCCTTGTTCGCAAACCCGGTATCGCGGAAGGTGATTGCGTTGCTTGGGCGGAGATCTTGCAGGCCTACTCCAAATACGGCTACACACTGGTGGCGACTAGGCGCGCGCTAGAGGCTGCACTGGCTGGAGGCAGGCCAGCCGAGCCACGGGCGGACCTCAAGCAGCGCAGCCTCCTGGTGCGGTTCGGGCAGCGAGGCATCGAGCAGCTGGTGGCCGACCACCTCGACCACGGGCTGACCTACACGGAGATCGCCAAGAAGTACGATGTGGCACTGAGCACAGTCGGCAAGTACATCCAGCAGGCCAAGCACCAGAGAGCGAAGGCACCTGCAAATAGTATCAAGAACCAACCGCCATTCGGAACAACGACAAACACGCGCTTATCGAATTAAGTTTTCCAATAATGATTGGATCGAAGCGCAGTCTTTCACACACTACAACTCAAACTCGGACATAAAAGGCACCTCCCTCGGTTTAATGACTTGACGAAGTACGAGTTCGAACGACGTAAAGATGCTTGCTTTCGTCTCTGCTATAACTAGATATCTTACCCATTTGCTTCAAACGCTCAAACAGAGCATACGCATTATCCGTAGTGTCTATACTAATCAACTCATGCTCTGCCGCAACCAAGTCTCGATACGGCGAATCCAACGCTCCTATAACCTCGAGAACATCCCAATCAGACAACGCATCAATATCCCGAATCAACAATGGAAAAATGAGACTAGACGGCATTCCTTGAGACGTGACCCATGCCAGCGCAGACGCATTTAGGTGAAGATTATCGTTACGTCGCACATAATTGACGATCTGCTCCAGATTGGTGACCGACATTCCGGCACAGTACGATATAAGTTCATCAGCTATTGCCTGTTTAATACGTTCTGGGATAGAACCGCTCCGAATAATTTTTAGCGTATCTCCGCCGATAAGTTCCGGAGTCATATAATTTACAAACTCACTCGAGGACAGAATCGCATATCTTCGACTAGGCCAGTCAAGTCCATCTGTCAACCTATACGCGTCTGGAGTGTCAGTAATCAAGCAGAACTTAATTAAACTCCCTATCAACTTTCCTTTCTGTGGAGTAATCAAATATGTTGGGATAGGGGTGTCGCGACCAATTGACCGCACCAAGTTTACACGCCGATCGACAGACAGCTGATCACCGCCCAAGTTAATTATGGCTGCAGCGAGTTCGAAATACTCGTCATCGCTCAAACTGTATTCTTGGTTCTCAATAGCGGAATGGCGTTTAAGCAACTTAACTAAGGCGTCATCAACACCTCGCCGTCCAATGTAGTTCAACAGATTCGACGTTGTCAGAGCAAAGTAATCATGTAACGCTAGTACCGACCAACACCCAGCTGGCAAGCTATCCAGCTCAAGGGACCAGCCGCCCCTTGATGACTCTAAAAGACTCGACAACAGCGGAAACGCTTCGCTGTCACTCGACTTCACATCATCTGCCGCCGAATATCCCGGTCTCGTACTCGCTGCAACATCAAGCTTCACAACGTCAGCGATGACCTTGGCCGTGTCGGCTGAGCCAACTAATGCCGACGACTCGTCGCTCTCATCCTCAGCAATGGTGGCCAAATATGCTTCTAGCGACTGCAGAAGGTAGGTATAAATGGTTGGTTTTTCACCATAAAGGACATCAAGAACTGGTTGATGATCACCTGATACAGCATCCAAATTCTGACGGTTGACTTCATAGCAGTTGTTCCTAATCAGACGCTCACGTACATCTGTCTCGATCACAGTGACATCCGCAAACTTCACACCAGCCTGTGCCATGAGTTCAGCTACTGTGTCGACAGGTTTATCGGCATACCTAGAGGTGAAGACAGCCATATCGCCATATGACGCTTCGACGACACCTCTTAGCGATGATGTGTCGTAGTCTACGTCTGGCGACGCACATTGAAGTGCGATATTAACGTAGTTAACCTGCTTCTCGTCCGGTACGCCACAAAGTCCTATGAGGAGCGTGAAGATCCCCGGGTATTGAGGCGTAAGCTCGATGATTAAGCGATCTTTGTTCAGACTATCAGACGAAAAGAACGATTGCAAAAAAAACGTTGCACTAGCATTGTCTTGAAGAAAAGACAGCGTGATGGCGTCAAGGCGCTTCTGATGTGTGTTCCTGTTCACCAAGAGGTAATCCAGAATGCTGACATTATAAGCACCTGGACGAGCGAATTCTTTCAAATCGATCGTCGTATCGGACATGAGTTGCTGCACATCACCATCGCTCAGTTCGTAATTAGGGTTCATTAGGTCTCGCTCCATGTGTTGGAGCCGGAACGTCATCGCGTTAGCGGACAAGAATGTATCATAGTAGGTCGATGTATAAAGCACGAAGTTTCGATCAATGTAGCCGTAGCGGATGAGGGCCGCAGCCAGTTCTGATCCAAGCAGTGTTTTTACGTACTTGGCAAACGAAGACGGCTCCGCTGTATGCGCCGATGTTACCGTGGCCGAAGAATCCGACATCAAGTCGGCCATAGTAGCGAGCCGGTAGTGCTCGCGATCGTGTTCTAACTCTCTCAGTTTAGAGTCAATATCGTTGCGTATCTTGCTATTTACAGGCGCAGCGAAGATGCTTTTACCTAAAAACTCCTCCATGTCAGCCTTGTTGAAATGTAACAAATTCACCTGGTTTGAGTATGGACCGTATTGATACCGAACAATAATGGGCTGGCTACTCGACATCTTTGACAGTGCACTCCAAAATGAATGTGCTTCGATTTTGTCTTCAGAATAATCGCAATTGTCAATTTCTACACTGAATGACTCGACATTTTCGGCGCTTCGCGCAGCGACCCACTCGACCATTTTTCTTAACTTAGATGCACGTTCTTGAATGTCACCCGCTTCAACATTAGACTCTAACCGTTTTTCGAGCGCATCATACTGGTCATTTATTCTGCGGATACAATCGTCTCTAACTCGTAAACTTATCCGGTAAACTTCATCAAGTTTACTCTGCCCAAGATGTATCCTCTCAAAGTCCTTCAGATGAACGGATTTGTAGAGCATGAGTGCAAATAGGTTATCAGGCTCGAACTTAAGCTTGTTGTCTCCGAGTATAAATTGTGCGTATATCGTGTATTCGTTGCATACGCTGCGTAGGAGACGGAAGTCTGGGACGTACTTTGCAACGCGATCGATCAGCTCGTCCGAAACCATAGGCGAAATGCCTTCGAGCTCCTGACGCATCAAGTCCCGTGCGCTTCGATGCGTTACGAATGGCACGACAGGGATGATGACATCAAAGAATTTTGTGCGGTTTGCTTTTTGAATCTCTTGAATTGCCCTGTCTTGATTGTCTTTCGCCACTTCATCGGTATCGGGGACTGCCTGAGGTTCAAAAATTGATTCCTTCATTGCGTAAATGAAGACTATCTCATTTTTGTCAGACTCGCTCTTTTTGTCTTGGAGTTGCTCGGCATTATTCAGTAGTGTGTTGAGTTCACGCAACTCTTCGAAGATCTCCCAGTTGCTGAAACGGTCTATATCTTCGAATACGACGATGCGACATGTCGACATTTCAAAGAAGTAGATTATCTCATCGAGGTAGCGATCGAAGTAGCTATCACCATCACTATTGTCTGACCCTGACAATGTGAGCGTGGCAGGGCCAGCAGTAAACTTATCCAGATGAACAGCGCCTTGTAAATACTGGCTGGCGAGCCATGCAACTAGGGATAGCAGTAGCCATAAGCAGACAAACTTGACGCCGAATTCCCACCATGCTGAGTCGCAAACTTTTGGGATTTTGGAGAATCCCCCGATTGCTGCAATGACGATAGTCAGAATAACCCCGATCAGCGCAGATACTATTTGCGACTGCTTCCGGTCAGGTTTCTGTATACGCTTGAATCGAGATGCAGGCAGTTCGTTTGGAGGCTTCCGATAGAGCAGTTGCTTGACAATCTCTTTCTGGATCTGATTCGTCTGCGGAGAAATTGAGGCATCAGGTGAATGACGAGAGTCCGAGTCGGCCGACTTGCTGAATCCTAGCGTCGAAAGCGATATGGTTATAATATCATCTCTATACTTTCCGTCTGGATCTTTCCTGAAGCCTTGCAGTATGGAACTTTTACCAACACCATATGGCCCGCTTAAGGCAATGTTTTTTACCTCGTCCTGCTGAATGGCGTTATTGAGTGCGTCGACATATATGCGATGCTGCTCGAGGTCATGGCACGGGCGAAGCGACTTCAACTCGCGTACATTCTTGCCTTCAGCGGCTTCGTCTTTTTCGGTCGACGCACTATTGTTGCTTATCATTGTCTATCTTCTTCGTCGATTCTAGCATTTTGTCGAATATAAATGAAGAGGCAATTACTCTGGTACACTCTAGACCACGCGGGTCTGGTGCACACTTCATCAGGTGCTGTCACAAGAGAAGTCCATACCGCCAGTGTTCCACTCGACTCGCGAGGTGGTTGGGCAGTGGTGATCACAGATAGGTCACGATAGAGAACGAAAGCTGACTCGCTTCTTAGTATGTTTTACTTCGCTGTGAGTGCTCACGGTCTTACTACTTCAGATGACCACTATGTTGCGAGCAGAGTCGTGTGTTGGGATAGGCGCTCAGGAGCCGTCATCGTTGGCCTCAGAAGCGCTGGTGCATCTGCCTACTCACGCCATCCCTCTCACCAGCTCCTCCACCCGCATGTCCAGCACCGTTGCCAAGGCGATGAGAGTGCGCGGGCGCGGATTCATCGGGGTGCCGGGGCGGGACTCGCCCTTTTCGAACTTTTGGTAGGCGTAGGTGGAGATGCCGGCAACGTAGACCAGGGCTTCTTGGCTCGGGTTCTTGGCGATGCGGGCGCGCTGCAGCCGCAGACCCAGGCTGTGCGGGCCAGATCATCCAGCAGCTCAGGCGTGGCTATACGCGCTACGTCCTGGCGGTCAAAGCGGAAGGCTTCGATGACGGCGTCGCGCAGGGCGGGTGCTTCCTCATGGATCGTTTGGCGGAAGCGCTCTGTCACCGCGCGCTCCTGATCCCGCCGGAAGGTGTACTCGAAGAAGGTCGACAGTAGCCCTGCACCAAACAGCGTCCCACCCAGCTCTCCTAACGGCAGCACGTGTAGCGACTGCCAGTCTCCCAGCTGCAGCGGGGACAGCCAGGCGTTGAGCATCATGAGGAGGATGCCAGCTAGGGTGAACGAGGCGGCCAGCGGTGAGGCTTAGAGGCGGAGGAGATGGTGATGGAGGGAATGGAAATGCTTGATTGACATAGAGAACTATGTTCTAACATTCCAAACACGAGAATACAAATAGTGGATTGCCGTTCCCGCTTTATCTCTAGCGTGACAAGGCGCTACATGCTTAGGTAATTTAGGTTGATTGCGTAGACGCTACTTCTTTCGTGGTCTTGTCGTCAGCTGTGTTTTCTGTAGCAATATTCCATTTGTTAGCATATTCTCGTGCAAAATATTGCGGCCAGCGAAAAGCAAATTTCTTCTCCAGCCACCACGCTGTCAGAGGTAGTGATATACAAGCCAAAGTAAGCAATGTGATTAACGTCGAAACGAGTGCGGTGTAATTTCCCCTGATAGACAAAACAAGAACAATACACAACAATGCCGGGCAGAGAGAATGCAGTAGTGCAATTACGAAACGTAATGCATCCGTGCTGCGAGACAAAATTGGTGGTTCAGTAAAGTGATCCGCCTCGTACTGACGGCTCACCCAGGCTCTTTCAGCACGCCATCCCACTGTTTGCCAACTGAGACATAGACAGAAGAAAAAATATAATATCTGAAATACCCAATTGTCTTTTAAGACTTCTCTATGAAACTCGCAGTACACCACAAGGACGCCACCACCAATAGCCCAAGATGGAAACCACGCAAATTTCCACCACGGCACGTGAAGGGCTGCAACGAGCCTAGCCTCCTGGGACGATCTCCGTTCTTTAAGAATTCTCAATCGCAGCTCATTGCCGGTATTCCCATCGACCGCACCGTTAATCCACTCAATTGTACGGCGCGCCTTTGCTGAACTGGAAACCTGACCAAGTCCGACAGCAATTCCAACGAGCACACTAACGAAACCTAGTAGTGCAGGGATCTTTCCTCCAATACCAGGTATGCTCATGCCCAAAGGTGCATAAGTCCGGGCAACAGCGGTGCTTAGCATCCCATTCATATTGCATATGATACATCTCAGCGTTCGGCTTGTCGTCCCATTAGGTCCTCGACATATGAAAAATCGCCACTATCCATTGAGCACACAGTATGAATACCAGGTCAACCTACCCTGGATCAACAACTTTTCCTCATACCCGCTCAGCATAATGACTGATATCCGAGATCCAGTGTTACACCTCGCCCTGGTAGATGGTAGACGCAGTACCCGAAACAGCGTGCCATGTCGGAAAGGCCACTCACCGCCATGCTCTCTGCCGTCGCACTAGTCGGTGGCGTCACCAGTCAGAGTGAAGCAGACAGGCCGGTGCGATGCCAGACAATACTTCACGACCCATCGACCACCCGCCACGTAAACTCAACATACGGTGCAACGTAGGGCGTACCCGTCTCCTCCCTCTGAACACCCGTGATCTCGACAAGCGCTAGCCGTCCATCCTCGTTCATCAGCACGACGGTATCGCCCACCTTCGCAACGACGGAGCGCCCAGGTGAAAGGTGACTCTCAAGGGCAGTGATGCTGGTATCAGCGCCTCGGACAACGCCTACCGCCTTGATCGGATTCTTGTAGATGTAGATGGAATCAACTCCGCATTCTGACACGTTGAAGGCGAACTCCGAGTTCCCATACCCCCACCGGAAGGTGTTGCCAGGCACATCCTGGTACGCGAACCGGATCTGCCCCTGAAGCTGGGGGCTTCGCCAGCGAGCTGGATCTGTCTTTAACGCCTGTCGTTCTAACCTGGCAGCCCGTTCACGCAACGTCGCAATCGGTGTGGCATGGTCGCGATTGGCTGGCAACCCCTCGATCCACCGCCAAAGATCCTCAACCTGTTCCGAACCTGCGAAGTCGTTCGGGCGAGAAGGATCATAGTTGAAGGAGTGCCCTTTCGGATTACGATCCGCAAGCCAGTTTGGAAGGCGGAACGAAGGATTGTCTTTGAACAGCACAGACAACCACGTCGATGGACGATCGGGAAACACTTCAGAAATCCATCGGTTCTCGGCAGCTACACCGGAATCAGGGGCGGTGTTGGCGCGGTCCACATAGTTTTCGTCAACGATCAAAAGGACATGCTTTGCATCGGTCACTTTCCGCATGAAGCCGGTAAGGCTGTCGCCGTAATCAAGATCAGCATCGATGAGGACACCGTAACCAAGCGCCTTTAATTGCGCAGCGAGTAAGCGCACCCATTGTCGATGGTCGTCGGATGTCCAGGCGTAGGAGATGAAGAGATTGGTAGTCACAGTACTTCTAAAGGTTGATTGAGTACAGTCAGTTATATGGCTAGGTGGGCTCTCGTCCCATCAACCATAAGGCTGTTGGACGAACTTGCCCTGAATTAACAGCTATTTTGTAATACTGTTTACGAACCATCTTTCAGCCTTCGATTTTAATCGTGTCGCGTATGTGCTGACCAATGTGTTATTTCTGGCTGGGGCAGAACTATACTTTAGTCCCATAATGTCGAGTTTTTTTCGATTAATACAAGCCATAACACAATAAAGAGTGTCGACATTACCGCTATTTTAACTTTAATATGGGTCGCAACTTGTCGCCACAGACTGATCCTAACGATATCGTAAAGGAAGAACAGAAGTAAGCCTCCTTGAATAATTGGGTATAGAGTAAGTGTGAATCGCACATGTCCCCCGGCGTCTCCATCTGCCATCCCGAGTGCAAGGACCACAGAAAATACAATGGAGGATACGGCACCAACACTTAGCAAGAGTCGCCTAAACCCTAATGCAAAACTAAGTTCTTCATGCTCCCGTGCCACCAAAACGTATGATGCTATGAATGCTGGGACCAGGGCTGCTATTGGCGTTATTGCTTGGGCTGGAAATACTGGTACGGCGTCCTTGTCAGGGTGCGGCGGAATTAGTGAAACCCAGTAAGCCACTAGTTGTCCCACGGTGTACGAAACTAAACACGCCACGAAAGCGGGAATCGTAAATATTCCTCGTTTAGGATTCATGCGAATTCGTATATTGCACTTGGGGGTGGCGTCAGAGGAAGGCGGGACTGATATTGAAACAGCCCGCCCATTCCAATGGGCGATTGCATTAATTAGCTCGAAAATTTCGCTGGATTCCGAGATCGATTCTCCGTCTGAGTTCTCGTATTCGACATTGTCGACTCGCATTCCAGCCGGTACCATAAACCTTAAATGGGTGCCCAAGTCAGCATCATCGTTGCTTTCTGCACTAGGCACTAGGATCGATGAGGAGGTAACCCCGAGGCGGTCGACTAACTTTTGCCCAGCTTCTTTTCTCCGCACATTAAAAGAAAACTCGAGCATGCCGCGCTCCCCATCATTTGCTGGAACATTGAGAATCAAAAAGGTGGAATCGCGTAACCAAGATATGAATATTTTCAGCTGGTTCACCTCCTCCTCATCTGTGTATCCAATTGCGGCACACATGCTTTCATCGAAATCACTACTGCGAACGCTTCCTAGAAAAGCGTCATACACCTCTTGTACAACTGCATTTTCTATGTTGTCAAGCGTTCGCCGCGATGGATACTTGTCGTTTATTATTCCAAACAACATAAGCGTGGCAAATCTCGCGGTCTCCGGCTGTGTCGCCAAACATGCACGTTTTCCCCAAGGGCTGTCGATGGAACTTGGCATATAAAATGCATCGTCCATCACGTCTAGCGGAAGTAGCTGACGCGCACCTCTATCATCGACCGAACCTGGCGTGATAAACTCGTTTAATTTTGCCATGTCCACATCGTAGGTCAAAGTGCATTCAAGAGTTGTTTTGTCTAGATATTCAAGTTGATTAACCTTACCCCGAAGCCAGTCTCCGCGAGCTAACCAGGAAAGCCAATAGTTGTCCGCAGTTTCTTTGATTTCTTCAATTGTCGGAGCATCGTATAAATTATTCATGGCACTAATGGCATCTTTCGCTCTAATACGGTTAATCCCAGAGGGGTAACAGATGCGACTAACGTTTGTGTATGTACAGGCCAAGGAGGTTGTGCCTCGTTTTGCGAATAATCCTGCCAATAGAGGTATTTAAACACGGAGCATTTTAGCGTACGTTCCCGATCAAACTAAAGATATGTTTGAACACAAAGGCACACTTCAATTTTTGTGCTGCTTTGAGATGACTCTATTCGTATGCGAGGAATTAGCGCAGGATGAGTACTGATTTCCGTGTGTTACGTGTTGCCGAGTATGGGGCGGGATTCAATGGATATGCTGGGGTGCGGGAGAAGACAATTTGGTTCAAAAATCGAGTGAACCTGGAAGAACTCAGGATGCTTACTCGACTTTCCGGGATGTACGATCTTTGAAAGGTGCAGGTACCGTGGACGTCATTGCGCTCGAAAGTAGCCCATTTTAGAGTATTAACCGTGGGAACATACTCTCATCTAGATGTTTGCTACGTTTATTGCAAGTGCTTAGATTGTCGCGAAGTTGGGAGAGAACGGAGGATAACCCTGACCTAAGCGGCACGAGATAGTCTGAGAAGCGCAGTTAAGGAGTATGTTGAGGTCATGCAGACCTTTTTATTTCCTTTCCTGGATAGCGAGCTTTTATTTTTTTTTCTTGCTTCTTTCTGTAGGCAACTTTCAGTTCAGTTATTGATTCTGGGGTAGTAGACATTGGCTTGATGATAATGCGAGCTCGCAAGTTGCTATACTCGCCTTTGTTCGAAGTCGTACCAATCCTGAATGCTGCATTACCCATTTTTTTCAACACTTCTATCGTCCTTTTGAATGGATTTACATATTCGCGTTTTGAAGCTGAAGGTTCGTGACTTTTTCCTGGCGTACCAGGGATCTGCGATTCGTGTGTGAATTGTGGTTTTTCGCTCATAATGGTTGCTATTATAAAACAGTCAACCAATGCCTGCAATATGCATGTGAGCGATTTACTTTATTCCTTCGAGTTCCGTCTTTTTATTGTGAAGAGCAAATTCACGGACGCATTCGAAAAGCAACTGCCTCGTAATATCGATCCACAACTGCATCACAAGGCGGACGCATCTGGTGCGCAGCAGACTGGTGCCATCGGTGGCAGGCAAGCACAGCCAGGCTGCCGGGTGGCGCCAACTGCCGGTGCCGCCGCAACCTGTGTGTGTCGGTGTCTGCTTGGTAGCGCATGCCTGTCTCCCCTCGTCGCGCTGGGCCGGTGCTAGCTTGCAGATCGGTGGGGTCGCAACAACCGTACAACGGAAAGTCAAGGGGTCGTTAGTAACAAGAGGATAACCATTCTAGCAGTGTTCACATCATGGGGGGTGAGGATCCTTAGCCGCGACCGCCGTTAACTGCCATATGTTCTATTGCCAACATTGTGTGGATGTGCTATGCGTCCTCGGCGACAAGTCCGCTGGGTGCTCTTCCTCAGTTACTTACCCCTGTTTCCCCCATGCAACCTCGGCACCACCTCCCTGACGCTGCTGGTGTCGTCGCGCCAGACGAGGCTGACCTCGGCGGCGCGTTGGCGGAAGGTCTGGAGGCGCACCAGGTAGTGCGGGTCGACCACCCAGC
>ERZ772964.321-NODE-321-length-22915-cov-22.5206_pt1 | contig 22915 bp, 18 predicted proteins | sample MGYA00580675_ERZ772964 | MGnify/ENA primary metagenome ERZ772964 (study PRJEB29015, sample SAMEA2737941) | human oral metagenome | biome: human oral; feature: human-associated habitat; material: dental | place: China | collected 2139 ... | reverse complement strand
CGACGTTTGCCCAGTTGAGTCAAATTCTTAGGTACCCCAGAATCTGCGGGGCACTGAGGCGCCGGGGTCCCCGGCGCGACTTGGGTCCAACGCCTAGGCACTACGTACGCACGAGGAGCAGTGCCATCTTGAAGGGCTGATCGGCACGGACGTAGTGCCTCCCGCCCTTGTCAAACTTGAAGTTCTCACCCGCGTGGATACGATGCTCTGTACCCTCGTAGCCGACAACCGCCTCGCCCTCAAGCGCAAAAACCAGCGCATCGCCGGGCGCCGCATGCTCATCAAGACCCGTACCGGCGGCAAAGCTCATGAGCGCGAACTTCATACCATCGTTATGCGCCAGATCCATGTTCACGATCTTTCCGTCCTGAGTCGGCAGCAGCTCCGCTAGCCTGATGATCTCCCCTGACTTGATCTTCTCGTTCATGTACGTCTCCTTCGTGAGGGTGAGCTCAATATAGATGCAACCCTCTTGGCTTTGGATTCCCACCGGGATATCGACGGGCGTGACGAGCGCATCACCCTCGGCGAGTGTCCACGTACGCCCACCGCTCTCATAGGACTCCGCTTCTCCAGCCACGACCAGAAGGAGCTTGGGGTAGGCGTAGCTCTCGGCACTGATGTCGGTGTGTGCTGCGAGCGAGAAGACAGATACGGAAAGGTCAGCCGTGCGACTGACCGCCTCCGACGTCGTGCAGCCCGCCTCGGGGGTGCAATCCCTCTTGATGGAGAAAACCGTGCCTGACGTGAATTTCATCTCTTCCTCCCTTGTCCGAGCGCTGAGTTTCGTGCACCATCAGGATATACGCACTGCGGGACACACAGTGTTGATTATCCAACAACAAGAGAAATGACGCACATGAGAAGACGTGACCGTGAGGCCAGGGATCCGCACATTATCAACGACATTATTGGACGCGCACGAATCGTCCACCTGGGGTTGGTGGATGGCGTACGTCCCTACGTAGTCCCACTGCACTACGGGTTTGAGTTTTCCGAGGCGGATTCGCCGCATGCGGATGCACGGTGCCTCACGCTCTGGTGTCACAGCGCGCGAGAGGGGCGCAAGATAGACGTCATCCGCGCAAACCCGACGGCGTTCGTCCAGATCGACTGCGACGAGACCCTCTCCTCCGGAGGCGAGCGCGCCTGCAGCTACGGAGCATCCTACGCCAGCATCATGGGCGACGCTCAGGCGCGAGTGATCGAGGAGCCCAAGGAGAAGGTCAGAGGACTCACACTCCTCATGCGCGCGCAGACAGGACGCGACTTCACCATCACGGAGGCGATGGCCGCCTCTGTGGCCGTCATTCGCATAGACGTACCCCACCTGAGCTGTAAGCTCTGTCCCACACGACAGCGCTAGCGCAGAGTCCTCACGCTGACCAGTCGCAGCGCACCACCCCACACCGACGCGTAGGAAAGCCTTTTCAATTATTTTCAATAAAACAGATAAATTCCCCCCGTATGTACCGGTAAAATGAGGTAGCATAAGCCTAAATTATGAATCGGAAGCTTGCTCGCCCATGATGCCTCTCCCACGGCAGCGGCAAAACGGCAGTCCAATCGAAGCTGTCTCGTACCATGGATGCCGTCATGTGGGACAATGGCCACGCGGGAGGAGCGTCGCGGTATGTTGGCACATCAAAGCCACATCCGCTAGGTTGCACCCGAGGATTGGAGGCCCATGAACTGCCCAGAATGCGGAGAGCCGCTGCCAGATAAGGCGTTCATCTGTCCGCACTGCGGAACGCCACTGTTGGACAGGATTATCTGCAGTGACGACATGGACGAGGATAGCGAGGCATCAGCTCCCGATGTCGACGATGCAGGCGTGGACGTCGACGAGCTAGACGATATTGGCATGGATGTCGACGAGGCGGTGAGCTCTGGTAACGACGCGGATAACGACGACACGACAAACGACCTTGGCGATGACGGTGCTCACAATGAGGTGACCGCAGACAGCCTCATCTTTGACAGGCTCTCCGACCTGTCGAGCATGTCTCCCGAGGAGACGGTGATCTCGTGGCGTACCTCAGGCGGGCCTCGTTCAAACGAGAGCTGGGCGAACGACCTCAAGATCGATGACTTCACAATCGACGATGGTGGCAACGGTGGCGAGGGCACGTCCTTTGCAAGCGAAGACTTACGCGGCAGAGCCGCAGATGACGAGATCACGACCGATGGCAACCAGCATGTCGACGCATACGCAGCCGACGAGAAAGACATCGACGGCCGGATGGACGTTCAGTCTGGGATCCCATCGTTGCCTGACGACTCTGTCTTGAGCGAGTCCGAGGCGACGGTCGTACGCCCAGCGACTGGGCAGAGGGACAGGGCCGACGAGTACGAGGACAACTCGTATGTCGAGGAGGACGTTGGTACGCAACCAGCCGCAGACGACGCTGCCCCAGAGCCTCGGGAGGACAAACCTGCAGAGGATGGCTCGTCGGACGACACCAGGGTAGTGGGCGGGCCTGCGGACCACGAGACGGAGGGCCGCGACAACGACGAGCTCGACAACCTCGACGATCTCGACGAGCTTGATAACCTCGATGATCTCGACGAGCTCGATGACGCCGAGGATGGCAACTTCGACTACCACGACGACTTTGATTTCGAGGGTGACTATGCCGATGAGACTGATGGCGAGGAACCCGACAGCGAGGATGACTATGAGGATGACGAATACGATGAGGAGTACGAGCGCGAGAAGCAGTACTTTGCCGACCAGACAGCCATAGCGAGCGGAGGCAGCGGGGTTGCCGCGCCCCTTCCCATCCCCATCATGCAGCGCAGCGAGGGCAGGGAGGTCCCGCGCGAGTACATCGAGGCAGCCAATGCCAAGAGGGAGGAGGTCGGCGCGGGTGCCGACAGCGAGTGGTATGCCCCCGGCAACGTGAGCGCCACCATGCAGGCGGCCAACTCACACGACCGCAACATGCACCGAACGCTCGTTGTCGCCATTGTCATCATCTTCATAGTCATCGTCAGTGTCGTTGCACTGTGGATCACGTACGACCAGGAGATGTGGGGCGGAAAGCGCGTACCCGATGTCCTGACCGAAAGCGTCGACACAGCGAGAAACGCACTCGAGGCGGATGGCTTCAAGGTCGAGATCCTCCAAGAGGGGACGGATGACGGCGTGGGCACGATACTTTCGATGTCACCTGACCCCGGCACGCGACTCAATCCGGGCAAAACCGTACGGATAACCGAGGGGGTCCTGAGAACCTTGCCTAACGAGAAGGGTAAGTCTTTGGATGACGCGACAAGCGAGCTGCAGGGTCTGGGCCTCAACGTAACGACAAGCGAGCAACTCTCAGACGAGACGCCCGGCACCGTGCTCGAGACCGACCCAAAGATGGGGCAAACGTATCGCACGGGTGACACGGTCGAGCTCAAGATCGCCAAGAACTACACGGTACCGGAGGTCACGGGCAAAACCGAAGATAGCGCAAAGAAAATCATCGAGGATGCGGGTTTCGTGCCAAACGTCACCTACGAGGAGTCGAGCGCGAAGGTGGGTACGGTCATCTCGACCGATCCCATCGCAGGCTCCGTCGCCAAGAGCGGTTCGACCGTCAACATCACCGTGGCAAAGGCAACGGCAAAGACCTACAATGCCACATACTTCGATCTGGTCGTACCCAGCGACTACGTTGACTCTGTGACCATACAGACCTCAACCGTCAACAACGGCTCCCAGGCGACGCCGGGCACAACACCCAGCGCTACGAGTGGTACGACAGAGGTGATGCAGGTCTACTACAAGAACGAGCTGGCGGCAGTCATCTACTCGTCCTCGACGAACATTGGAGTGACGCCAAGCGGAAGCGAGCGCCTCGTGCAGAGTATCAATGACTCGAGCGGACACCCCATCAAGGTCTACGAGATGCGCACCAGTACCTCCACGACCACGATCTCGCAAAACGTGACGTCATTCCTCAATGGGGCAAACGTCTCTGGCTGGGTAAAGGCGCACTAGGAACGGGGGCGGAGGCGAAGCGTGGACACAACTCGCACGTCTCTGAGTGTGCCCACGCCTGTCGAGCGCCCGCGTCAACTTTAGCGACCGCCAAAGAACAGGAGCGCTCCCGCACGGGGGCGCTCCTGCATCTATACGCTGTGAAAACATTTGCTGTGAAGAGACCTGGTGGCACCGCACCAGACACGAGGCCACGAGACGCCGGTCCGTCCATGGGCCTTGCTCGCCTCTGTCTGTCTATAGCGACTCCTCGGTACAACGCTTCATGTCGGCACGAATGAGTTCGCGAATGTATGCTTGTCTGTTCTTGCGCCCGCAGAGCCATTCCCAGAGATCCATGTCAACCGGATAGAAGCGCAGCGCCATCTGCTTTACGCTCTTCTTGCGGTACCTTGCGTTTGCTCTCTTCTGAGCCTCGCTCGTTGCCATGAGTACGCGCTTCCTTCTATCGACGTGCCAGCACTCCGCCTTGGTTCTTAAGAAACACGACCATAGCAGCCCATATACCCCATCATCGAACCGAAGGGAATACACATCTGCCTGCTCCACGAAGTCAACAACTCAATGCCAAGAGGGCCTCGTGCTCCACGACGCCACCCACACCCTTACGTTCACGTGCCTCCTGCCACCTAACGTGGCATCTTGTGTCGTGACTGCCTCCGTCTTGTGACGACACCAGCGACGAGCACGACCGCGCCCACGAACGCAAGGACGGGCACGAGGGCAGCCAGCCCATCATCTCCCGTCTGGGGTAAGGCACTGTCTTGTGCCCTGTCCCTGGAAGAGGCTGGTTGAATGTCTCCGCCCCTGATCCGAGAGGACTCCTCGACAGCCGTCACAGGAGTGACAGGATTGTTGGGTATGGTGGTGTTAGGACCATAGCTGGGCGTCTCGGTCGCATCAGCCCACACGGCATAGAAGTCGGTATCTCGCGTAATTCTAATGTACTCCCCGGGCCCATAGTTCGTTCCGCTGCCGTCAGGCCTGGTGTTCCACCCCACGATCGTGTGCCCTGGCCACGTGAATATGTCATAGGTGATGAATTTCGTGTCTTCACCATACGTGACCGTGACTCGCTTCGTCTCGTCCTCCCCATGGTTTGCGTGAAGGGTCACGGTATAGGATATGGGAGTCCACTGCGCGTAGAGCGTCAGATCTGACGTCACTGCGATCGTGTCTCCGTCGCCGTAGGCCGTACCTGTGCCGTCCGCACTCGTGTTCCAACCCCTGAAGCTGTGGCCCACGCGGACAAACGAATTGAGCACGAGTGCCTGTGGCCTGCCCTCCTCGTACGTCTGGGGGGCCATGGATCCCTCGCCCCCGTTGGCGTCAAAGCTGATCGTATGGGTTGCTGCCTCGGGAGATAATGTCCCCCAGATGGCATAGTAGCTCTGTGTAGATGAGTCGGGAAACTTCAGTACCTCTCCAGGCCCTGCCACAACCGGCCCAAGGCGAGACGTCGCCCAGCCCTTGAACACGTAGCCCTCGCGCACAGGGACTGTCACGGCGATCGGGTCGCCGCTATAGCCCTCCATCGTCTGATGCACTGAACTGTCAGATGCACTGTAGTTGGTATAGAACGTAACCGTGCTCCCGTGGCGGTAGACCGCAGTGACCGTGACGTCCGCGCCAAAGGTCATACCAAAGTCGATGTCAGTGTTACCGTTGTTCTCGTTGTGGCCCGAAAGCTTGATACCAAGTGGATTATTGCCACTCTTAAACTCATCTGTAAACTTGAACCTGTTGTCGGTTGTCACGTCCGTAAAGCCAAGCTGCACCACGTTCTGGCCCTGCGCATCAGCCGCCTTCAGGGACTGAAGATACCCGTAGGAGTCTGCCGGACGCAGGATCACGGCAGCGGCCCCGTCGAGTGAGGCGGAGTCGCTTGCCGGCCACGTGGGCTTGTCGTTCTCGGGAGGACGGTTCGCCTCATAGTCGGACCACGAGCTCATGATCTTGACATGACCGGTGTCCTGGGTCGTAACCGCCAAGGTGCTTGCCGCGACGGCCCTGACGGGCAGTGCCACGAGGCTCAGGACAAAGGCGATGACGGCGCCCACGATGGCCCTCGCGTGATTACGGGCGTATGCATGCATTGCAAGACCTCCGCATCAGACCATGAAACCGTTTGTTTACAGTTGAGTCTAGGGCTTATTGCCCCGGAAGGCAACTCATGTGGTAGTCCCCGCTCGCAGGACGCTGCGTTACTCTTCATGGGCAGGCCAATGATGCACCTCCAAGCTGTTGCGCCGAACTCCACCTGCAGCCCTGTCGAAGACGGCGGACGACTTCCCGAGCGCGCCCCTCACCGCGACCTGTGCGCCTCCTGCTGCCACGACACCTTCGCGGGCGTGGACGTCGCAGCAGTGCCCGGGCGGGCAGCTCGCCCGGGTGTCTCATCGTGGCGTCACCCCGGGCGCCGGATCTGCGGGGCTCGGCCGCGCCACTCGGTGGCGTCGAGTGCGCTATGCGCGTGCCACTCGGTGACGTCGAGTGGCACGACATCTTCTGGCAACTGCACATATGCCGACTCTTGTGCCACTCGGTGGCGTCGAGTGCGCTATGCACGTGCCACTCGGTAACGTCGAGTGGCACGCGCACATACAGCGTCGATCAGAGGTCATCGGAGAGGGAACGGCACTAGGCGGCGGCACGGTGGACATGGACAGCTAACCTACCCGTAAATAGTGACGCTACGTTACGCCATCCTCTGCGTAGTGTGACATGTGTCCCTTTATGCCCATCGTCTGGGTCATCGGTTATCATAGGCATATCAAGGGACGGGGGCTCACCATGAAGGCTGATGAGGCGGGACGGATCATTCGTGCACTGGAGAGATTAGTGCACCGGATGCTCGAGCGCTTTCCGGTCGTTATCGCGCTCGCGGCAGCAGGGACGCTCATCTCGATACTTCAGGCCTACGACGTCTTTGGAATGAGCGCAGGTTCAGATGACCTCTTCATGGTATTGTGGTATAGAGGTCCCCTGCGCACAAACATCGCAACGTCGGCACTCGTAGCCCAGAGCTTCATCAGCGGGTCTCGACTTGCAGCACTTGCCTGCATCACGGCCACGCTCGCCGCCGAGCGGCTGTTACGTGACGCGCACGAGAACGACGCCACGGAGAAGAAGACGCATGCCCACCTAGGACCACGTCCCATCCTGGTGCAGGCCGCCACGGGGGCGGCGGTATGGGCGCTCTATGCTGCCATCGACCTGCCAGTCAGGGCAGATGAGCGTCTGAGCACCCTCTTTGGTCTGGTCGTGTTGGCCGTCGTACTCATCAGCGTCTTCGGTCTGCCCTGGGTGCTCTACACGTCTGACAATGAGGATGTGCTCCTTGCCTTCCTCGTTAAGGGGGTGGCCTTCTCCGTCTTTGTCGCGGGCATCGTGCACCTTGGTCTATCCATCGTAATGTCCGCGATTGACTCCCTGATCACACACGTGAGCAGCAATGCGCATCAGGCCGTGGCGTCACTCGTGTGGACGTTCGTGCTTCCCTGTGTCTTCTGCTCGCAGGTCCCCCGCCACACCGAGCGGCTCGACGTCCCACACGTCTACCGCATCGTCGTCGGAAGGGCCCTCTTCTACATCTATCTGCTCCTGCTCGCCGTACTCTACCTCTACATCGCGCGCATTGCCCTCACGCGCACCCTGCCCTCAGGCCAGCTCAACTGGTTTGGCTGCCTCGCGCTGCTCGGCACACTCTTCTTCTGGGCAGGAATCCGCATGATTGGCAGTGGCGTGGTGCGCTGGTATCTGCGCTGGGGCTGGGCCCTTGTCATCCCCATCCTCATCGTGCAGCTTATGGCCATCTATCTGCGCGTCTCGGCCTACGGTCTCACGACGTCGCGCTATGCCTCGATTCTCTGCGTCATCGTCGGCACGGTGGGGCTCGCCCTTGCCGCGCGCGCAAGGCACCCCCGAGAGCTCTTTGGGGTGTGCTGCGTCGTCGTGCTCATCGCCTGCGTCACTCCCGCAAATATCATCGATCTGCCGTACCAGGAGCAGGCAGGACGGCTGCGCACCGCGCTCGCAAGTGGCGGCATGTCGCAGGCGGCGGACGTCACCCATGAGAGCTTGGGCACCCTCTCCGCGGGGGAACAAGAGCGCATCGCAAGCAGCTGGAGCTACCTGTCATCGCGCACGGGAGCGCTCACCAACTCCGAGCTTGTGGACCAGCTAAGGGGCGACAGTCGGGCGAGCGGGGCTCTCGACTACCTCAGTTCTAACACCCCCTCCGGCTCGAACGGCGTCCTGGATGGCTCCTTGGGCAGCAAAAACAAGTCTAGCTCGACACGCGAAACGTATGCTGTGAGACATGGCGCCAACATAGGTGTTGCGGGCTACTCGCGTCTCTACCCGCTTGACGCGAGGGAGCTTGCGGATGACCTCACGCTCGACTTCTGGTCTGCCGACGGAACTGCCTTACACGTTGACTGCTCTGAGCTTATCGCGCGACTCAGGGAGCACTACGCCTCACGGCCAAGGGGCGAATACTCGACGCATATCGACGACGTCGATCCGAGCGAGATGCGCATTGTCACCAAGGATGGGGGCTGTCTTGCCCTCACGAGCGTCTCGTTCCAAGTCAGCGGCGACAGACCCTGTGACGCCTACGTCGCAGGATACGTCCTCATACCCTAAAGTGACACGAAACGCATCCGTTTGGTCAGCTGAGAAACTATTCTGCTAGCAACAAGACGGCCCGCCGTTCGCGGAAGGGCCGCTCCGAGCACGGCCCGGGACACGCTCCGACGCCGACGCAACACCCGCAGGTTGGGAGTCGCGAGGCCCGCACCGCCAGCTGGCCCTGTCGAGACCCCTCACAGCGGCCACAGGCGGAGTCAGCGATCACAGGTGGAGTTCGGCGGACAGATTGGCGCTCGGGTGAGCGGAACCTAGTGGCCGGCGTTCCCTTTAGCCTCACCACGCCGAAGTCGCGCCTCCGCCACGGCGGCGCGTGCCTCGGCAGCTGCGGCGCGCGCCTCGGCGGCCTGAGCCTTGAGCTCAAGAACGTCTATCTCGTCTGGAGACTCGTCCATGGCGAGTGCCCGCGCGTGACTCGCGTCCGTCCCAGCCAGCGGCCAGGCCTGCGATAACCTGCGCTCGCCAAAGAGGCCGAAGCTCGCCTTTGGTGTCATCCTGAAGGCCTCACACCCAGGGTCTTTTGCCAAGACGGTGCTGCCCTTGAGCCTACCGGGACCCATGCACTCCAGACGCGTGCGCAGAAAGCCCGTGCGCTCCTGACAGAAGACGCAGTTCTCGCAGACGCGCTCCCATCTCCCCACGCCAGCCCCCTCCGTCTGCACGAACCTTCTGCGGCGGCAGAATAGCCCTCCGACGATTGTCTTCTGCCTCATGTCCCGGACTACTCCAGCGAGACTGTCGTCACCTTACCCGCATCGTCTGTCACAAGCAGGCTCGACCCCTTGAGCTCCGCCTTGGCGATGGAGCCAGGACCACCCACAGGGTTTCCATCCTCGTCGACCACCGGCGATGATCCGCTGCCAACCGTATAGGCGAGCACGTCCCACCTGCCCTCGTCGAGGCTCTCGGGAATGATGATCGTGCCATTATAGAGGACGAGTTGCGCAGGCTTACCAGGGATCTGCATGTATGCGTCACCGGAAGCTGAGTTCTCCCTACGGCCGATCAGCGCATACGTACCGTCATCCTGCTTTGATATCGAGAAGACCGTCCCTTGGTAGGTGACGCTCCCCTCCGCCGAGGTCTGGGTCTGCTGCGGCGGTTGACCCACCTGCTCACTCACCTTGTTAGCCGACTCGATGCAGCCGCGCAACAGCACAAAGCTGATGCCCAAGACGATGAGCGCGGCCACGACGATGAACCAGCGCTCCTTAAGCTGGTCTACAAGCGTGTGCGGGTCAGGTTCCTTTGCGTGCGACCTGCTGGCCACCCGCGGACGTCGTGCCCCCCGCAGGCGCATCTCGGCGCCAAGCCCCGTGCGCGACCAGCTCGCAGTGGAGTCAGGCGAGATCTTGCCGATGTTATCCCTGGTCTCGACCGTGGCACCCTGGCTCGCATCGATGCGGGCGAAGGCTCCCGTCTGAGCTGGGTCGACACCAATGGGCCTCGGTGCCTCCTGCTCGTCGAGGGGACCCACGACCGGCAGGCTCGAGGCAAGGCGAGACCGACTGCCTCTGCCTCTACCCCTGCGTTGAGCGCGGTGAGGCGTGCCGATAGGCCTTAGTGATCCCTGCCCCTCGTGGGAGCCAACAGACGGCAGGCGCGAGGCGAGTGGCGACTGGCCGCTCGACGAGCTTCTCGTGAAGCCTGTGGCATGCGAGTGAGGCGTTGATCCACCAGAGACCGCGCGCCTTCCCTGGGGGACCGCAGATCCCCGTGGAGACACTGGGTTATTGTCCTGGGCCATGTCAGACCTCCTCACCTGATAGTACCGGCCAGCCGCATCGGCAGGCACACGCTTCGCTCTTTCCCACTCTCTATATAATACGGCGTTCCTCTATGGCGCGTCCAAGCGTCACCTCATCGGCGTACTCAAGGTCTCCGCCAACGGGCAGGCCACTCGCGAGTCGCGAGACCCTGACGCCTAGGGGCGCTATGGTGCGCGCAAGGTAGGCGGCCGTAGTCTCTCCCTCGACGTCCGGGTTGGTGGCGAGGATGACCTCCCGCACCGTACCATCAGCCAAACGCGAGATCAGCTCACGCACGTGCAGCTGGTCTGGCCCCACCTTGTCCATGGGCGAGATGACGCCACCAAGCACATGGTATAGGCCATGATAGCTTTCGCTGCGCTCAATCGCCGAGACATCGCGCGGCTCCGACACGACGCAGAGGCAACCCCGGTCGCGAGAGGAATCTGCACAGATATCACAGGTCTTGCGCACCGCATACGAAAAACAGACCGGACAGAAGTGAACCTCCTGCTTGACCCGTGTGATGGCAGCCGAAAGACGACGCGCGGCCTCTGCGTCAGACTCAAGGATCCAGTATGCGATGCGCTGTGCAGACTTGGGACCGATCCCCGGCAGCCTGCCAAGCTCATCGAGCAGACGTTGCAGCGCACGTCCGTCGCTCGGGTTGGGCTCCGCAGGCCGCATGACCCGTAGCGACTCTGCGGCCTGTGGCGGCGTTGCGACCTGTGGCGGCTTGCCCATCTGCGCAGGTGTTCCCATCTAGAGCACCCTAGAACAGCCCCGGGATGTTCATGCCACCCGTGACGGCTCCGAGCTGCTGATTGGCGGCTTCCTGCGCATTCGAGAGACACTCGTTGACTGCCGCGACGATCGTGTCCTGAATAATCTCGATGTCCTCGGGATCGAGCGCGTCGGGATCGATGGTGATCGAGGTGATCTGCATGTCGGCCGTACCGATCACCTTGACCATGCCACCGCCGGCAGAGGCAGAGACCTCGATGTCCGCAAGCCTATCCTGGGCGTCGGCGAGCTGCTTTTGCATCTTCTGCGCCTGCCTCATCATCTGCTGCATGTCCATGGTAATCCTCCTTATGCCCACCCGCGCAGACGGACGCAGGGGGAATGTCCTCATTGAGAAGAAAGCTTACCTCATCTTGCGGACATTACGGCAGGGGCCTCGACTCAATTTTGCTCTACGGCACTGTCCTGCAGCTTCTCCACACTCGCCTCCACGCCGTCACCAAAGACCTCGGTGAGCATCGCGAGAAGCTCATTCATATCCTGAGGCATGCCATCGGCGCGCTTGGGGACAGACCTGGACCCTTTGGGTTTGGACCGAAGCTTGGGCTCGGCCTTTGATTTGGGCTTAGGATCGGGCTTGGGCTTTTGTTTGGGCTCGGTCTTTGCTGTGGTCTTAGCCTTGGGTTTTGGATCGGGCTTGGGTTTGGACTCGGCAGTGTTTGCCGCCTCCGCCTCAAAGACAACGGCGGTCCTAGGCTCAACTTGCTGAGACGTCTGGCGCACAGGCCCAGGGACGGCTCGTGAGGCCACCTGAGGCTCTGCGGCCAGGGAAGCTTCGCCGACAGGAGCCATTGGCTCGTCCTCGTACGCGGATGGCTCGTCCCAGGGCATGTCGTAGTAACTCTCCAGGGGAACTTCCTCAATGGGCGGCTCTGTCTGGGGAGCTGTCGCAGGTGCCGCCGCGTGCGACACGACGGGCTGCGGGGCAGGCGCAGGTCCTCGCTGCGGGACGACGGAAGACACGGCCTGAGGAGCCGCCTGCCCCTGTGATGCGGACAAGGGCTGCGGCGTCACCATCGTACTGCGGGTTGGAGTAGGTGCAGGCGCCTTGGCCCGAGAGCGAGCAATGTCAGCCCCGACGAGGCTCGACTCCGCATAGACCAGCGCCCTCTCGCCAAAGGCCTGGCGCACCGCCGCCTCCACGGTGGCACGAACATCCTTGCGGTCGAGCATCTTGGTCACGAACGACGAGCCCTTGGGCAGGTTGATCAGAAGCCGATGTCCGTCATCCTCGAGCGCGGTCGACGCCGCGAGGAGGGATCCGCGTGGTGGGTCCGTTCGCACAAGTCCGTCCACAACCTGACGCCACCTGCGCTGCAGCTCCCCCCCGTCGGTGACGGCAGGCGTTGCGGGGGTGACGGCGGGCGTTACGGGGGTAACGGCAGGCGTTGCGGGGGTGACGGCGAGCGTTGCTGGAGCTGTCTCCTTCCTTGGTTGGACGGCAGCGTCTGGGGGTTGCGGCTGCTGCGCGGCACCTGCGCCCGTTGTTTGATCAGACTGTGAGACACCCTCTGATGAACGCTGCTGGGGCGCTGGCTGCGCAGGCGAGGCGAGAGGCGCCTCCTCCGAAGTCAGCAGCTCCTGTGGCGCTTGTCGTACGACCGATGCGGGAACCTGCTGGGGCTCCTGCGACGTTGACTGTGTCTGTTGCTCTAAAGTCGGGGGTTGGGGAGCCTGTGGTTCCGGCCGCTCCGCATGGACAGGCGCAGGAGCAACTTGAGGGGCGGATACGATCTGCCTCGCCGATGCCTGCGGCGTAGGGTCGGGAGGTGTCGGCGCGGGAGCGGTGGGCGCCAGCGCAGGAGCGGTGAGGCTCGACGCGGGAGTGGTTGACATCGGCACGGACGCGTTTCCCGCAGCGAGCGCCTCCACGGTCTTCTCGAGCTGGGCGACGCGCTCGGCAAGTGAGTCTAACGTCAGGTCTGACTTGGGTCGGGCGATGCGCGTAAGGGCCACCTCAAGGGCCAGACGCTGGTTGGTGGCAACGCGCATCTCGCTCGAAACCTCGCTCATGACCGCCAGGGCACGCGCTACGCGATCGGGCGCTCCAAAGGCTAGCGCCTCATCCTTGAGTTGTCGAAGCTCGTCTCCCGCCACAGGTAGTGTGGACGCGCCCTCGCCCACCACTCTCGCAACGTAAACGTCACGCAGGTGCGCCGAGAGCTCGCGTGCAAGCTGGAGCAGATCTTTGCCCGACTCGACGAGCTCTCCTATCCTGGCAAAGACGGTCGGCACGTCACGCCTCGCGAGAGCACCCGTCAGCTCGGTGAGCATTGAGCTCGAGACCTCGCCCAAGAGGTCGCGGGCGGCATCGAGCGAGACGCTGCCGCCGCCAAAGGTCGAGAGCTGCTCCAAGGCCGAGAGCGCGTCTCGCATGCCGCCTCGAGCATGGCGGACCACGAGCTCGAGCGCCGCCTCGTCATATGAGAAACCCTCGGCATCGCACACACGCTTGAGCTGGCCCAAGATGTCACTCGCGCCAATCGCATGGAAGTCAAAGCGCTGCACGCGAGAGAGGATGGTCTCGGGCACCTTTTGCGGGTCGGTGGTGCAGAGAACGAAGACGATGTGCTCGGGCGGCTCCTCCAGCGTCTTGAGCAGCGCATTGAACGCCGCCGTCGTCAGCATGTGAACCTCGTCAATGATGTAGACCTTGTAGCTGCCGCGCACGGGCGCGAAGCTCACACGGCCGATGATCTCCTCACGAACATTGTCGACCCCGGTGCGCGACGCCGCGTCAAGCTCGTAGACGTCAGGATGCTCACCTGCGGCGATGAGCTGACAGTTCTCGCACGTGCCGTCCGGGAGCTGCCCTGCGCCGCGCTCGCACATGAGGGCCTTGGCGAGGATGCGTGCCATGGTCGTCTTGCCCGTGCCACGTGGGCCACAAAAGAGGTAGGCATGGCTGGTCCTGCCCTCAAGGACGGCATGCTCCAGCGTGGAGACGACATGCTGCTGGCCAACGACGTCCTCGAACGTCTTGGGACGATACTTTCTGTACAGCGACTCCATAGCACCTCCGACTCGCGTTGCTTTGACTCGCCTTGCGTCAGACGAACCTCAAGTATAGCCGTGGAACCCGCCCGTGCCCGGGTTGGACGAGCCCTCTGAAGACTATGACCGACGCGCGCCCAAAGGCGCGGCACGCCCTGCGGGTGCTATCTATCCTCTCGCTCCCCAGAACTCCTGCTATGCGACGTGCTCGGTCGCAGCCTGGCAAAGACGGACGCTGTCTCTTCTGCGAACCTCCAAGCCCACCCACGTCGAACGTGCTTCGCTACTTCATCCACCTCTTGAGCTGCCAAAGCAAAATTCCCACATATTCGGGCTTTTTTGTGGCGCTGCTGATGTCCTCGCACTTCTTTTTGCACCAGTTGCGCTTTGATTGAGGACCGTGGGCACGGCAGTAGCCTTCGATCTTCTTCTGGAGACTCACAAGGGCACGTCTTCGATTCTCCTTGAGACTGAACGCCCTGCTGTTTAGGTTCAGAAGCTTGTCGAGATCCCGGTTGATGTCAGAATCCTCGGACCAGACTGTCCCGTCATTCCTATATCTGACCTGCGCGATCGACCCAAGGTTCAGTGGATCGACCTTGAGTGGGACATCTTTGTTTCTGTCAGCGTTTCTTGCTGCGTCACAGGTACGGTCGGGCTGTCCCGAATCACTTCCGCCATCGCATACGGCAAGCATGTTCCGGTAGTCCAAGGACTTTGTATCGGCATCATAATCAGCTCTAACACCGCTGCCAGAGAGCTGACGCCGATATGTGTCGCTCGGGTGTCTCACCAGATAGTGCTCGATGCGCGCATCTTGTACCGAAATCCGACGCATACAGTAGGCGCATATCTCTCCTTGCTCGGCAACGAGGGAACCCACGATATCCCGACGGGTTCTAGGCGGCAGGTTGTCATAGTTGCACACGACATCTGGGGTTTGCCTCAAAACACGCCTCGCGTCACTCAACGCCCTAGGTTCACTGCGTTTCTTGATAAAGATCATCGCACTCGCCTACAGCTCAGACAGATAGAGCGAGGTTTTCAGCTCGGTAAGCCGAGGGTCGTTCTGACCGATCTGCCCTTCCAGATGCTCGATCCTCTTGCGGGCATCCTCGAATTGCTCGTTGTCAAGAGCCTCCTCGATCCCCTGGAACAGGAGCTGTACCTGTTCAGGACGTTCAGGGACATCCAACACCTCGCGAAAAATCGAGGATACATCGCGGCCATAGGTCTGGTTCCCCGGAACCGCCACGGCTCCCCCCTTTGTGAAGCTCCGCAGCCTCTCCCTTGTGACAGACGCTATCACCGCAGGTGAGTGCGTTGTCACGATGAACTGCACCCCCGGGAAGATGCCTGTCAGGTCATCCAGTATCCGCGCCTGCCACTTGGGGTGAAGGTGCAGGTCGACCTCATCTATGAGTACCACGCCGTGCGTCTTCTCGATGGCGCCGCTGCCGTAGTGGGGATTCAGCTGGGCCATCCTGTACGCGATATCGGCCACCATGCCGAGCGTGGTCCGATACCCGTCGCTCAGCTGGTGGAGAGAGAGCGAGGTCACTGTGTCGCCATGTATCTCGATGCAGAGGTCATCGCTTTGGACATCAAAGAACGCGCGCACGTCATCGGCCTGAATAACGCGCCTCAGACTCTCCTCAATAGCTTGGCGCACCGCCTGCAACTCGGGAACGGGCTCGCCCCTTTGGAGCTGCTGGTAGGTCATCTTTCGCAACCATCGCATGAGGCTGCTGTCATTCGCCCGTGGCGAAAGGGATGAGGCGTATGCGGCCTCCCTGAGCGACGCACGCGGCTCTTCGTTTTTTGACTGAGCCCACAGACGGCCCGTTCCGTAGTAGGAGATGATCGGAAGGGGCAATACCCCGTCCTCGGCCCACTCACTCAGATCACCGAGGGCGGCCCCGGAAGAGAGGCACTCGTTGACCCGTTTTGACAGCTCGCTCATCTCCCGGGCGTTCCCCCAAGTGGTTTTTCCCCCATCCCGTCTCAACTCCCTTTGCCAGGAAAGGCTCCGACCATAGGCGCTACCCTCCGCGCGGATAATGACGGGAAACTGCGGTCGACGCTCAATGGTGCTGCCGACCGCACGGGATGCCACCCGTGCGTCAGCGTCGCGAATGCTGCGCTGGCTGACCTGGGGTATGTACATGAAGAACGTCCCCAAGGCAATCGCCGCAGCGTCAACCACGGCGGACTTTCCATACCCATTGTCACCAACGAGCACCGTAAGCTGCCTGTCAAACTCGATATGCAGCTCCTCGAATTTTCTGAAGTTACGCAGCTCCAACTTACTCAAGTACATGAGCGCTCCTCACGTCTTGTGACCCTCGTCGCATTCTATCAGAGGCTGGAGCAGGACGTCCGCGCCTGTGCCCAAGGATGAGGTTGTGGGTCGGCCACGCTCGGGGACAGCTTTCGGACGCTGGCGGACGTCGCAGCGCAAGACCGCACGCACCACTTCGACTGCCCACCCATGTTCGTGTGCAGGACCAAGGGCGCGACGAATCCGCAAGGCCTACGGTGAGGCGTGGTCGAGGGGGCTGAGGCGCCCGTCACCTGGGTTGAGAGCACGCGGCGCAACTACAGCGCAGCGTGCTCTCGTTTTTGCCAACGCCTCCATCGACAGGTTTCTGTAGTCCGCAGTCGAGCGTCTCCCGCGCGCATCTTTACATTGACGGAGTCGGGCAGGCGTGCTGACGTGCTCCGAGCTTCCCCGTACCCGCTCGCCCCCATTGATTCGCTTGCCTCTTATAAGATAGAATACACTGTATTCACAAGAAGGGGTCGCCTATGTCCACCATGACGATGCGTGTCAGTGATGAAGACGCTGCCGTAGTGCGTAAGTACGCCAAGTTCGAGGGAAAGACTATATCCGACTTCATCCGCGATGCCGTCTTCGAGAGAATCGAGGACCAAGAGGATCTGACGGCCCTGCGCATTGCCATCGCTGAGGATGACGGCGTACGCCATACCCACGAGCAGGTGCTCTCAGAGCTGGAGCTGTAGGTGGCCTACCACGTCGAGTACACGGATGTCGCGCTCAAACAGCTGAAGAGGATGGATCGCTTCGACGCCCGACTCATTGTGTCCTGGATTGGCAAGAACTTGGAGAGCTGCAGGGACCCGCGTGTCCGTGGCAAGGGGCTGACCACCAATCGTTCAGGGGAATGGCGCTACCGCATCGGAAACTACCGCGTCCTCTGCGTCATCCGGGACGACAGACTTGTGGTCGAGGTGTTCTCAGTTGGCCACGCTCGGTGTGCTTGGAAGGCACAAATCCCTCTGGCTCAGAACAGCCGCTCTATGGCTTCGACGATGCCGTCGTGATCACAGTCGGCGACCACGACGTCGCAGGCCATGCGGATGCGCTCGTTGGCGTTGCCCATGGCGACGGAGGTGCCTGCCACCCCCAGGACGTCCATGTCGTTGTCGGCATCGCCAACGGCGACGACCTCCCCCATCCCGATATCGAGCAGCTCGCATATCTTCTGGAGGCCCGTGGCCTTGTTGGTGCCTACGGGCGTGCACTCAACCGAGGTGGCCTCGGCACGCTTGAGCGAGAGCGAGGAACCTGCCGAAAGCCTACCGAACGTACGCTCACGCGACTCGGAGTCAAGGTGGAAGAGATCGATCTTCACGACCGTACAGGGATGGTCCTGCACGTAGCGGGCAATGTCATCCACACGCTCGCACCTGCGGTCAAACATGGGCTGGTAGATGCCCACACCGAACTCGTCCGACCGCTCGACGTAGCCATGCTCGACGACCGATCCCGTCGTGGTACTCATATGGACCATGACCCCCTCCCTCCTGCCAATCCCGATACAGGAGAGGACCAAAGTGTCGGGAATAGGGAGGACGTCAATCGGTCTTTTCGCCTCCAGATCGTACACGAGCGCACCGTCGTCGAGCGATGCGTACCTGAGCCAAGAAAGCTCGTCCCTAAAGTCCGCAATCTCGGCAAGACCACGTCCGGTTGACAAGGTGACGACGACGCCCCTGTGCGCAAGCCCGTGCAGCGCAGTGATCGTCCGGGGCGAGATGCGCTTCTGACTGTTAAGGAGTGTGCCGTCCATGTCAAGTGCTAGGAGCTTTGGTCTTGAGGGCATCGGTCGAGTCCTTCCTGTCGGGATCGCGTCTCTGCTGGGATCAGGACATATCGGGAGAGTGGGTGCCAGAGAGGCCGGGGTAATTATACATCTGGCGTGGAGGCGACCAGAGGGCAGGTCGGCCTGCGCTCGGTAGATAGCAGGATACAAGAGCCATGCTCTCTCCAAGGCCTCGAAGACCATTAGGGGCCCCTCGGCCTCTTTGTTGGGCCCATGCAGAGTTCTTTATGCTCGGAAGGTCATGTCAAAGTGAACGTTTTCGTCATGCTGATCGACAAAACCCCACCCAACTGAATTTTCTTCAAGGCGACGAAAACGTACACTTTATAGGAGGCTTCGTGAGTTCGTGTGGTTGGTGGTTGCGTCACCGCCCCGGCAGCGAGGACGTCACCGGGGCGGTGACGTGGGTCTCAGTCCAGAGCACCCTGGTATTTTGGTTCAATAAGAACTGCGCATCACGGGGGCCATGGGGCCGTCGACATCGTGGGACCCGTGACCCCGCCCGGTCACGCGCGAGGCCTGGGGAACGCAGGAGTGTACACAAATCGGCAAAAATGGCCTCTCGGAGCTGTTTTGGGTCATTTGTGTACACTGTTGCGACTCGCGAGGGTCGCGCGCAAGGCCGTGGGAACGCAGGAGTGTACACAGATTGGCGGAAGTGGCCTCTCGGAGCCGTTTTGGGGCATTTGTGTACACTGTTGCGACTCGCGAGGGTCATGCGCGAGTCCGTGGGGACGCAGGAGTGTACACAAATTGGTGGAAATGGCCTCTCGGGGCTGTTTTGGGGCATTCGTGTACACTATTGCGACTCGCGAGGGTCACGCGCGAGTGGCGCCGCCGCCAGGCTGGCGTCTTTGCCGAAGCAGCAACCCACATAAACCCCCCAAGGAGCCCCCTATAGAGACTGGACAACAAGTACCGGGGACCCATCGGCGCAAGGTTCGGTCGCTTTCGGCTCGTCGGGCGCCTCTGGTGCGTCGAGAGATGCGCCAGGCTCACTAAGCGGGCCGTACCGGACGACCTCCACGACCCTCTCGCACAGGATGTACCCAGCCCACATGAAAGCGAAGCGCACTATCGTCGAGACGTTGCTGAGCACGTTGAACTTGATGAGCTCCCAGAACCCCCGATGGCGCTCGGTCCAATCCCTGAGGGCTATGCTAGCTCCCCTTCCTTGCGAGGCGCCTCTCGCCAACAGCGTTTAGGATCCGGTTGAGCACAAACTCCCAGGTAAGTGGTAGGGAAAACCATAACAGCCAGACCAGAGCGAAGAGGCCCACGCTGCCCGTCTGGAAGCCGACGAGAGCCGCTGGCAGCACCCCCGCAAGACCCCAGCCCTTGAGCTCTCGCACGATCGCATCAACCAGCCCCATCGAGACGAACTGCCCCGCGTTCTTTGCCAACGCGCGCATCGGCATGTTGTAGATGAACTCGATGCTCAGGTCGGGCGTCCCGCTCTTTCGCGAGCGTCGTCTGAGCGAGCGCAGGAGGGCGCCGATCGCCCAGAAGAGCGGGCTGCGGCTTTTCCCCACGTCGCGGAAGCAGACGTTGCGGTCTATCCTGAGTCTCTCATCTGGTACGTCACGCCCAAGCAGCGCCGCAAAGTGCGCATCGTCAACCTGACGCACCCTGCCCGTCTCGTAAGGCGTAAGGTCAAGACCCTCATACGGGGCCTGCGCATGCGTGCCCGCGACGTTCACGCGAGCCGAGAGGCGAATGTCCTCGCTCGATGTCCCAACCTCGATCGCGTAGAGGCCCCCCTCGACCTCCCATGAGCCGGTTTGCACGTTGAAGTATCGAAAGGCCCTCTCGTCCAGATCGATCGTCACGCGACGTGTCTCTCCCGGCTCGAGCAGAACCTTCGCGAACCCCTTGAGCTCACGCAGCGGTCTGAACACCTTGCTTCGGAGCTTGCCCACATAGAGCTGGGCGACCTCGGCGCCACTGACGTCCCCGACGTTGATGATGTCAAACGAGACGCTCGTGCTCGTGACCTCGTTCATCTCGCTCAGCTCTATGTCCTTGAAGGCAAAGCTCGTGTACGAGAGGCCGTGCCCAAACGGATACGCGACCGGCACGGAGGCCTTCTGGTAGTATCGGTAGCCCACGTAGATGCCCTCTCGGTACGCCGCCACGGGGCCATCGCTCGGAAAGTTGTCATAGGTCGGGGTGTCCGCAAGGCGCTTGGCCCAGGTCTCGGCCAGCTTGCCCGAGGGGTTGACCTTCCCCGTGAGCACGTCGACTGCGGCGGAGGCACCTGCCTGCCCGCCTAAGGCCAAATAGAGGATGGAGCGGGCGTCGGCAGCCCAGTCGGTCTCGACGACGCTTCCCGCGAAGAGCAGCACGACCACGTTGCCGTTCGCCTCGCTCACCGTATGGAGCAACTTGACCTGGTTCTGGTTGAGGCGCATGTCCGCACGATCAAGCCCCTCGCTCTCGGCGAGCTCGTCGAGGCCAAGGCACACGAGGACGACCTCTGCGTTTTGCGCAAGCGCCACCGCCGCGTTGCGCAGGCGCGCGTCTGTCGCATCGTCTGCGGAGTCGGTGCGGTCAAACCCCCGCTCGAAGCCCAGGACCTTAAGCTCGCTCGTGCCGATCGCGTCCACGATGGTATCAAGCCTCGTGCAGTTCACGAGAGACGAGCCGGCGCCCTGGTAGCGCGGGTTCTGCGCAAAGTCGCCTATGAGCGCTACCTTCGTGCGCGGGAGCAGTGGCAGCAGGGGGCGCCCTGCGTCAGCTGGCTGGCCCTTGTCTGCCGAGGCGGGCTCGTTCTTGAGGAGTACGATGCCCTCGGCCGCTATACGCCTCGCGAGCTCATGGTGCGCGTCCACGTCGAGCTGTCTGCCAGTGGCCGCCTTGACGGCAGGTGCCGTAGAGAGTGCGAGCTCGATCGCCTCGTCGACGCGCGCGTCCACATCGGCCTCGGCTAGCTCTCCTGCCCGCACCGCCTTCATGAGCTGGCGCACCGAGTCGAGCCCGGATGCGGGCATCTCGAAGGTGGAGCCGGCGGCCACGCCGGCAACATGGTCGTTGGAACCTCCCCAGTCGGTGACGATGGCCCCCTCAAACCCCCACTCACCGCGCAGGATGTCCCTGAGCAGGTGGGGGTTCTCGTTGGCATAGCTGCCGTTGACCTTGTTGTAGCTGGTCATGATCGTCTTGGGTCGCGCCTCGCGCACCACAGTCTCGAAGGCGGATAGGTAGATCTCGCGCAGCGTCCGCTCGTCGAGCACTGAGTCCGACGCCTGGCGACGAGTTTCTTGGCTGTTGGCGGCGAAGTGCTTGGGGCAGGCGGACACGCCACTCGACTGGATACCTCGCACGTACCCTGCAGCCATCTTACCCGCAAGCAGCGGATCCTCCGAGAGGTACTCGAAGTTGCGTCCACAGAGGGGGCTTCGCTTGATGCAGAGCCCGGGACCCAACACAACGCTCACGCCTTGGTCGACGGCCTCCTCGCCAAGCGCGCGACCCAGCTCTTCGGCAAGCGTGGGATCCCAGCTGTTAGCGACCGTCACCGCCGTGGGAAAGCAGGTCGCTGGTATGGAGCCGCCAATGCCCAGATGATTGGCCGCATTGGGGTCCTGATGGCGCATGCCGTGCGGGCCGTCCGAAAATTGCAGCTCAGGGATACCTAGGTATGGGTAGGCGCGCGTACCGAACCCCGTCGCCCCCGAGAGCAGAGCGCACTTCTGCTCCAGGTCCATCTTGTCGATGATGTTGTGATGCCTGAGTCCCATGTAGGCACTTCCTCCCAGTCGGTCATGTTGTGAGGATAGGTAAGGATAGGGTTTTGCCTTGCGACTCAGTACGGCAAGACCCACGTGGTACCTGCGCACGGTCTCCAACGCGGGCTCCCCCTGAAAGGGCAGGGACTCCCACCTGTAGATACCGCCCGTCGAGATCAGGTAAAACGACACGTCGATGCTGTCACCGCAGATCTTAGACGAGTCTATCACGATCGTCAGGTTGGACGTGTCGCCCACGGTCCTGAGAGCCTCGAGCGCCGTCGTGCTTGCATCGGCGATGATGGTTTCTCTGCCACTAATGAGCTCGGCCGCCTTGGTTGCGATGCTTCGACGCTGTGACGCTGCCTCTCAAACGAGAAACACACGATCCAGACGGTCGGCCACAGTCGCATGCGACGGTACCTGGAGACGGCAGCAAGGACGAGTTGGCCGAACGTCGACTCAGCCTCCTGCGGCGCGGGCGGGCGACTCGCGGACGGGTGGCTCGCAGGTGGGCGGCGACCTGGCGCGCTGGGACGATCTATAGTGGCGGATCTTGCGCGTCTTTGGGTATGGGAGCGTAGACACCGCGCAAAGTCAAGCCTATTCTAGGGGGCGCTGTCTGGGAATGCACGATACGCCGGAGGTTTGCCATGAGGATCAGGGGAATGACGATCGATGACTACGAGGGGGTGCGTGAGCTGTGGATGTCCTGCTCCGGCATGGGACTTAATAACCTCGACGACTCAAGGGACGGGATTGAAAGGCTCCTTGTGAGAAACCCCGATACATGCTTTGTAGCTGAGGATGGAAGGGTAATCGGGGCGATACTGGTTGGCCATGACGGTCGCCGGGGATACGTATACCACACCT
>ERZ772964.319-NODE-319-length-22967-cov-7.35187_pt1 | contig 22967 bp, 31 predicted proteins | sample MGYA00580675_ERZ772964 | MGnify/ENA primary metagenome ERZ772964 (study PRJEB29015, sample SAMEA2737941) | human oral metagenome | biome: human oral; feature: human-associated habitat; material: dental | place: China | collected 2139 ... | reverse complement strand
CGCACGGCGCCGTCGCGGGCCGCCGCCGCCTCGGCCTGGGTGAGCGTCCGGTCGGGCCCGCGCAGGCGCAGGCCGTAGGCGAGCGACTTGCGGCCCTCGCCGATCTGCGGGCCCCGGAAGACGTCGAAGAGCGCGATCGACTCGAGCAGCTCGCCTGCGCCCTCGACGAGGGTGGCCTCGACCTCGGACGCGGGGACCCGCTCGTCGACGATGAGGGCGACGTCCTCCTTGGCCAGCGGGAAGCCGCTCAGCGCGGTGACCTCGCCGCCGCCGGGCGCGCAGGCCACGAGCAGGTCGAGGTCGAGCTCGACGGCGCAGGTCCGTTCCGGCAGCCCGTGGGCCCTGATGACCTCGGGGTGCAGCTCGCCAGCGGCGCCGAGGACGACCCGTTCTCCGCCCGCGCCGCGCACCGACAGTTCGGCGCACCGGCCGGGGTGCCAGGGGGCGATCGACGCGGCCCTGCGCTCCAGCGTCAGGCCGAGCGTCGCGGCCGCGGTCTGGGCGAAGTGCACCGCATGGGTCCAGTCCGCCGGGACGGCGGCGTGGTCCCAGCCGCCGGGCAGCCACTGGCCGGTGAGCACCGCGGCGATCATGCGGGGCTGGTCGGGCAGTGCCGCGCGGATCGCGGCGATCTCGGCGTCGGAGGGACGATGGTCGACCTCGGGCATCGGGGCCGCCGGGGCGGGCCCGCCCCGGAAGACCGAGCCGGCCTCGAAGAGGGCCAGGTCGTCCTGGCTGCGCGAGATGTTGCGCCGGGCGGCGGCGAACAGCCCCGGCAGGAGGGTCGTGCGCAGGTACGGGGCGGTGTCGGCGAGCGGATTGGCCAGCCGCACGAGGCGGCGCCGCTCGTCGTCGTCGGGCAGCCCGAGGCCGTCGAGCTCGGAGTCGGAGAGGAAGGGCAGCGTGATGACCTCGACGAAACCGGCCCCGGCCACCGCGGCGCTGACCGCGCGGCGGGCGCGCTGGGCGGGGCTGAGGCCCCGGCCGGCGACGGCGCGGGGCACCCTCGGCTCGATGACGTCCAGGCCGAGCTTGCGGCCGACCTCCTCGACGTAGTCGTAGGGATCGCGCAGGTCGGTGCGCCAGGTGGGCGGGGTCAGGGCGAGTGAGGAGCCCCGCCTGCGGACCTCGACGCCGGCGGCGCGGAGCACCTCGACGACGCGGTCGGCGTCGATGCGGGCGCCCAGGATGTGCGCGGGCAGACCGGCGTCGATCGTCAGGGACGGCGGCTGGGGCACTCGGCCGACGACGGTGACGCCCTCGGCGATCGTGCCGCCGGCGTACTCGGCGAACAGTCGGGCGGCCATCCGTGCCGCGGCGCAGGCCACGCCCGGGTCGACCATGCGCTCGAAGCGACGGGAGGCCTCCGAGGGCAGCTTGTGGCGCCGGTAGGTGCGCCCGATCGTGCCGGGCGAGAAGTGGGCCGCCTCGATGACGACGTTCGTCGTCCCGTCGTTCAGCTCGGTGGTCCGGCCGCCCATGACGCCCGCCAGGCCGATGGGGCCCGAGTCGTCGGTGATGAGCAGGTCCTCGGCGCTCAGGGTGCGCTCGACGTCGTCGAGCGTGGTGAGCCGCTCGCCGGCGGCGGCCCTGCGCACGACGATCGGGCCCAGCAGCGCGTCGGCGTCGTAGCCGTGCAGCGGCTGGCCCGACTCGAGCATGACGTAGTTGGTGATGTCGACGGGCAGGCTGATCGCGCGCATGCCGGCGGCCTCGAGCCGGTGGCGCATCCACGTCGGGGTGGGCGCGTGCGGATCGATGCCGTTGACGCACAGGGCGACGAACAGCTGGCAGTCGTCCGACTCGACGCGCACCGGGTGGGCGTCCTGGGCCGGGTCGGGCACGCGACGCGAGTAGAGGTCGTTGTAGGGCACATCGAAGGCCTGCGCGGCCTCGCGGGCCAGGCCCCGCATCGACAGTGCATGGCCCAGGTCGGGGGTCACGTCGATGTCGAGGACCTCGTCGGGAACGCCGAGCAGCGCCATCGCGTCGGAGCCGAGACCGGCCCGGGCCGCCTCCGCCGGCGGGAGCACGATGATGCCGGTGCGGTCCTCGCCGATGCCCAGCTCGTCGGCGGCGCAGATCATGCCGTCGCTCATGTGCCCGTAGGTCCGGCGGGCGCTGATCCCGAAACCGCCGGCCAGCATCGCGCCGGGCAGCGAGACGACGACGTGGTCGCCCTTGGCGAAGTTGCTGGCGCCGCAGACGATGCCGCGGGCGTTCTCGATCTCGGGGTTGACCTCGGAGTCGTTGAACGGGCCCACGTCGACGCGGCACCAGCGGATGGTTTTCCCGTTGCGCTGGGGTTCCTCGACGAAGTCCAGGACGCGGCCGACGACGACCCGGCCGCTCACGTCGGCGCCGACGGTCTCGACGTGCTCGACCTGCAGACCCATCCGGGTGAAGGCGTCCGCCACCTGGGCGCAGGTCACGCCGTGCGGGAGCTCCACCAGATCGCGGAGCCAACTCATCGGCGCCCTCATCGCGCACCCCCCACCAGCGAACGACTGAATCTCACGTCGCCCTCGACGAAGTCGCGCAGGTCGGGGGCGTTGTTGCGGAACATGACGGTGCGGTCGACGCCCATGCCGAAGGCGAAGCCGGAGTAGACGTTCGGGTCGATGCCGGCGGCGACGAGCACGCGCGGGTTGACGACGCCGCAGCCGCCCCACTCGATCCACCCCTCGGAGCGGCAGGCGCGGCAGGGGCGCTCGGGGTCCCCGACCGAGGAGCCGTGGCAGACGAAGCACTCGAGGTCGACCTCGGCGCTCGGCTCGGTGAACGGGAAGTAGTGCGGGCGCAGGCGCGTGCGGATGTCGCCGAACATGGCCTTGGCCAGGTGGTCGAGGGTGCCCTTGAGGTCCCCCATCGTGATGCCCCGGTCGACGGCCAGGCCCTCGAGCTGGTGGAAGACGGGCAGATGGGTGGCGTCGTACTCGTCGGCGCGGAACACCTTGCCGGGGCTCACGACATAGACCGGGAGCGCGCGGTCGAGCAGGGTGCGCACCTGCACCGGCGAGGTCTGGGTGCGCATGATCGTGTGACCGCTCGGCGGATCGACGAAGAGCGTGTCGCTCATGAAGCGCGCCGGGTGATCGGGGGTGAAGTTCAGGGCGTCGAAGTTGAGCCACTCGGCCTCGAGCTCGGGCCCCTCGACGACCTCCCAGCCCATGGCGACGAAGACGTCGCACATGCGGTTGATGAGGGCGGTCAGCGGATGCTCGGCGCCCACCGGGTGCTCGACCACCGGGAGGGTCACGTCGACGCGCTCGGCCTCCAGCCTGGCCGCCAGCTCGGCGGCCTCGAGCTCGGCGGCGCGGGCCGCCAGGGCCTCGTTGACGCGGCCGCGGGCCCTGCCGATGAGCCGGCCGGCGTCCTTGCGCCGCTCCTTGGGCATGGAGCCGATGCTGTGGTTGGCGAGCGCCAGCGGCGACCTGTCCGCGGCGTGCGTCTGGCGCACCGCCTTGAGCTGCGCCGAGTCGGCCGCGGCGGCGATGGCCCCGAGGGCGTCGTCCACCATCCGCTCGATCTGCTCCGGGTCCAGCGACTCGCTGGTGCTGTCTGGCCCTGCCATGGGCTCCCCTCTTTCGTTCCGAACGGGCCGGCGCGGGCCGGCCGCACCCGACAAGTCTAGGGGCCGGCCCGGCAGGCCACCGCCCCGACTCGGGGAGCGGGACCGTCCTCAGTCCCCGGCGGGTCCGCCGCGGCCCGGATCCCCCGGCCGGCGCGTCGACTGCCTGCGCCCGAGCCAGAACAGCCAGCCCGCGGCGACGGCCGAGGCGACGAGCAGGACCGCCACGAGGACGTTGACGAACGCGCTCATCGCCGCGCCGCCCGCCGCTGCGCGCCGGCTGAAGCGTACAGGCAGATCGCCGCCGCCGTCGACAGGTTGAGGCTCTCGGCGCGGCCCCACATCGGCACGGCGACCGTCCGGTCGGCCGCGTCGAGCAGCGCGTCGGGCAGGCCCCACGCCTCGTTGCCCAGCAGCCAGGCGGTCGGGCGGGCCAGCTCGCCGCGGGCGTCGAGTTCGTCGAGGGGCTCCCCCGCCGCGTCGGCGGCCAGGACCCTCATGCCGTGGGCGTGCGCCCACGCGATCGCCTCGTCCTCCTCGACGTCGGTGACGACCGGCAGGTGGAGGAGGCTGCCGACCGAGGCGCGCACGGTCTTGGGATTGGTGACGTCGACCGAGCCCCGGGTGAGGACGACGGCGTCCGCGTCGAAGGCGTCGGCGCAGCGCACGACGGTGCCGGCGTTGCCGGGGTCTCGGACCTGCGCGCAGAGGACGACGAGACGCGGCCGGACCAGCTCGGACAGCACGGCCCGCGGCCAGCGGCAGACGGCCACGACGCCCTGCGGCGTGACCGTGCCGCACAGCGAGCGCAGCTCCTCGGGACCGGCCCGCACGACCTCGACCCCGCGGGCCAGGGCCATGAGCTCGCCGTGGTGCCCGGGGTCGTCGACGATGAGCCGGACGACCGTGCCCGGGCGGCGCAGCGCCTCGCGCACCGGCTGGGCGCCCTCGGCGAGGAACAGGCCCGTCTCGGCGCGGGCCCGCCGCTGCAGGAGACGACGAGTCGAGCGCAGCGCCCCCTTCGAGAGAGGAGGGGCATCGGCGCCCGGCCCGTCGTCCACGGCCTCCGTCGGCACGGCCGGATCAGGCCGCGCTGGCGGCGGGCTGGTTCTCCTTGGCGACCTTCACCAGGGCCGAGAAGGCGGCGGGGTCGCTGACGGCGAGGTCGGCGAGGATCTTGCGGTCGACCTCGATGCCAGCGGTCCTCAGACCGCTGATGAAGCGGTTGTAGGTCATGCCCTCGGCGCGGGTCGCAGCATTGATGCGCTGGATCCACAGCGAGCGGAAGTCGCCCTTGCGGGCCTTGCGGTCGCGGAACGAGTAGGTGCCCGAGTGCAGCACCTGCTCCTTCGCCTTGCGGTAGAGGCGCGACCGCTGGCCGCGGTAGCCAGAGGCCTGCTCGAGGATCTCGCGGCGCTTCTTCTTCGCGTTCACTGCGCGCTTGACGCGTGCCATGGTTCTACTCCTTGCTTGGGATCAGATGGGGGCCGCGGCCTCAGATGCCGAGCATCCTGCGGGCCTTCTTGGCGTCGCCCTTGGCGAGCGTCGCGTCGACCGAGAGGCGACGGGTGCGCCTGGTGGGCTTGTGCTCGTTGAGGTGGGCCTTGCCCGCGCGAGCGTGCACGAGCCTGCCGCTGCCGGTCACCTTGAAACGCTTCTTCGCACCGGTGTGCGTCTTCATCTTGGGCATCTGTCGCTCCATTCACTTCGTCCGGCGTCCACCGACGCCGGCTGCTCCTCGGATCGGCCTGCGGGCCGGCGGCTCACAGGTCGATGTCCGGATCCATGTTGTCGGCGGGGCCCCGCTTCTTCTTCCGGGGCTGCTTCTTGGCGGCCTCGCGCAGGCGGGCCTCCTCGGCCTTCTCGGCGGCGGCCTCGTCGGCGCGCCGGGCCTGCCGGCGCGCCTTCTCGGCCTCCTGCTCGGTGCGGGCCTCGCTCTTCTTGCGGGTGGGCGCCAGCACCATGTGCATGTTGCGGCCCTCCTGCTTCGGGTTCTGCTCGATGACACCGTCGGCGACGACGTCGTCGGCCAGCCGCTTGAGCAGGTTGAACCCGAGCTCCGGGCGGGACTGCTCCCGGCCCCGGAACATGATGGTGATCTTCACCTTGTCACCGCCGCGGAGGAAGCGGACGACGTGACCCTTCTTGGTCTCGTAGTCGTGCTCGTCGATCTTGGGACGGAGCTTCATCTCCTTGATGACGGTGTTGGACTGGTTGCGTCGGGACTCGCGGGCCTTCTGGGCGTTCTCGTACTTGAACTTGCCGTAGTCCATGAGCTTGCAGACGGGCGGGCGCGCGGTCGCCGCGACCTCGACGAGGTCGAGATCGTGCTCGCGGGCGAGCTGCATCGCCTGCTCGACGCGGACGATGCCGATCTGCTCGCCGTTGGGCCCGACCAGGCGGACCTCGGGGACGCGGATGCGCTCGTTGATGCGCAGTTCGTTGCTGATTGTGTCCTCCAATGTGTGACCGTCGGGACCGGCGCACGAGAAAGGCCTCCGCCCGCGGGCGGAGGCCTGGTCATGACCCGACCGGACGCCGACGGGGACGATGTCCCGCCCGGCCGCACGGCCAGGCGTCCTGCACTGGAACTGACCCGCCGCGCTGCCGCGGCAGGGTGGGAGATCGGGCCTCCACTTGCGTGCTGAGGGCGCCCTCGGACGCCGGTCAACTCGGCCAGTCTAGACCAGCGGGCCGCGCGGGTGAAATCCGGCCGGTGCGCGACGCCGGGCGCGGCGACGCGGGACGCATCCATGCGGCGGAAGGGGGTTCGTGTGAGAGTCTGGGGGCATGAACGCCCAGACCCTCGCTCTCGTCGTCTCCGCCGCACTGGCCGTCCTCGGCCTGCTGTACGCCGTCCTCGGGTGGCGCCGGCGCCGCAGTCCCCGCGCCCTCCTCCACGGCATCGCCGTCGCCGTCTTCTTCGTCGGGGCATGGCTGACCGGCGTGATGGAGCTCCTCGCGAACGCGGCGCACGGCCTCGTCGACTGGACCCGCGGGCAGAGACTGGACGCGATGATGTGGGCCGGCATCGTCTGCGCCGGCCTCGGCGTCGTCCTCTACGTCATCGCCTCGTTCCTGTCCGGCGTCAGCCGCGCCGAGGGCAGGCAGCGCCGTGAGGCCGCCATGCAGAAGCGCCTGGGCGTCACCGGTGCGCCCGCCCCCCGGGAGCCCGCCGGGCCCGACGGGGCGCCGGCCGCGGAGGCGGCGGACAAGGCACCGGACGACTTCGACGAGGACGAGGTCACGGCGATCCTGGAGCGCCGCGGCATCCGGTGAGCCGCCGCCCCGACCCGCCCGGGGGCGCGCCGGCCGGCCTCACAGGCGGCAGGCCCCGAGTTCGGTCACGAGGATCGCGCGGGCGCCGAGGTCCCACAGCTCGTCCATGAGGCGCTGGGCGTCGTCGCGGCGCACCATGGCGCGCACGGCGACCCAGCCGGGGCGGGCGAGCTCGGTGATCGTGGGGGCCGCATAGCCCGGCGTGAGCCGGGTGGCCTCCTCGAGGACCCGGCTCGGACAGTCGTAGTCCATGAGGACGTGGTCGCGGGCCACGAGGACGCTCGACAGGCGGCGGGTGACGTGGTCGAGGATGACGGGGTCGATCCCGCCCGAGGAGCGGCGGATGAGGATGCCCTCGCTGCGCAGGATCGGCTCGCCGAAGAGCTCGAGCCCGACCTTGCGCAGGGTCGTGCCCGTCTCGACGACGTCGGCGATCGCATCGGCGACGCCGAGGGAGATGCTCGACTCGACCGCGCCGTCCAGGTGGACGAGTCGGGCGCTGATGCCGTGCTCGGACAGGTAGCGACCGAGCAGGCCGGGATAGCTGGTGGCGATGCGCTTGCCCTCGAGGTCGGCCAGGCGGTAGCCGGAGCCCTTCGGGGCGGCGAAGCGGAAGCGGCTCACGCCGAAGCCGAGCGCGAGGATCTCGTCGGCGGCCGCGCCGGAGTCGATGAGCATGTCCCTGCCGGTGATGCCCAGCTCGAGGGTGCCCTCCCCCACGTAGACGGCGATGTCGCGCGGACGCAGGTAGTAGAACTCGACGCCGTTCTCCTCGTCGACGAGGACGAGCTCCTTGGAGTCGCTGCGCTGCGCGTACCCGGCCTCGGTCAGCATCTGCGCCGCGGCAGCCGACAGGGCGCCCTTGTTGGGCACGGCGATGCGCATCAGTTTCTCTTCACTCACAACGGGATCCTTCGACGGTGGACGCGACCGGACGGGCCGCGGTGCAGGGCGGTGGGACGACTCACAGGTAGCGGTAGACGTCCTCCAGGTCGAGCCCCCGGTCGAGCATGATGACCTGCGTCCAGTAGAGGAGCTGGCTGATCTCCTCGGCGAGCTCCTGCCGGGACTGGTGCTCGGCGGCCATCCACACCTCGGAGGCCTCCTCGACGACCTTCTTGCCGATGGCGTGGGTCCCCTCGTCCAGCTTGGCGACGGTTCCGGAGCCGTCCGGGCGCTCGGCCGCCGTCCGGGCCAGCTCGGCGAACAGCTGCTCAAAACTCTTGCTCACCGCACAAGCCTAACCCAGCCCGGCCGGGCGGCCGGGCGACGGCCCGGACGCCGCGGCCGCGGGGGCGATCCCGCCTTCAACGGCCTCCGTGAATCGGAACGAGCGGGCCCGGGCGCCCCTCGGGGGCGATGTCAGGGGCGCGCGACAGGAATTCGTCGGCGGGCGCACCTACTATCTATTGCAGCAACAGGAGGTGTTCATGGCACGAGAGTCGTCGCCCTCAGCCGAGCGCGCCGGGGGTCCGGGGCAGGATGGCCTGTCCGCTCAGGATCCCCCGCGTGACCCCGACACGCCCAAGAAGTGGCGCAGCGAGGCCCCCTCCGGGCCCCCGCCACTCGACTCCCCCAAGCCCTGGCACACCGAGGGTCTGCCCAACGGCGGGCCCGAGAAGCCCAAGCGCCCGCTGTGGGTGCGCATCGTGCCGTGGGTGGTCCTGCTCGTCGTCATGATGGCCGCTGTCAGCTGGTACAACGACTCGCGCCAGCCCCCGAAGATCAGCTACAACGAGTTCATCACCCAGGTCCGGGCCGGCAACGTCGACGTCGTCCACGCCACCGGCGACACGATCGACGGCAAGCTGAGGAGTGCCGCGACCGTCCCCGACGACTCCGACTCCAAGGCCGGCCAGCAGTACACGCAGTTCACCACCGAGCGCCCCACCTGGGCCCAGGACGACCTGCTCACGATGCTCAACGACCAGGGCGTCACCGTCTCGGCGAACTCCACGGTCCAGACCACCAGCCCGCTCATGAGCCTCATCATGGCCTTCGGGCCCTGGCTGCTGCTCTTCGGCATCTACCTGTGGTTCATGAACCGCATGTCCAAGGGCGGCGGCCTGGGCGCCTTCGGGGGCATGGGTCGTGACGTGAAACCGGTCCAGAAGGACACCGTCCGGGTGAACTTCTCCGACGTCGCAGGCATCGACGAGGTGCAGGAGGAGGTCGGCCAGATCGTCGACTTCCTGCGCAACCCCGACAAGTACCGCCGGGTCGGGGCCCGCGCCCCCAAGGGGGTCCTCCTCGAGGGCGAGCCCGGCACCGGCAAGACGCTGCTGGCCCGGGCCACCGCCGGCGAGGCCGACGTGCCCTTCTACTCCGCCTCTGCCGCCGAGTTCATCGAGATGATCGTCGGCGTGGGCGCCCAGCGCGTGCGCCAGCTGTTCGACGAGGCCCGCAAGACGGCCCCCTCGATCATCTTCATCGACGAGATCGACGCCATCGGCCGTTCGCGGGCCTCGAACCGCGCCATGGGGGGCAACGACGAGCGCGAGCAGACGCTCAACCAGATCCTCACCGAGATGGACGGCTTCGACGGCACCGAGGGAGTCATCGTCATGGCGGCCACCAACCGCGCCGACGTGCTCGACCCCGCGCTCACCCGGCCGGGCCGCTTCGACCGCGTCATCACGGTGAGCGCCCCCGACCAGAAGGGCCGCGAGTCGATCCTACGGGTGCACACCCGGAAGATCCCCATGGCGTCCGACGTCGACCTGGCGCAGATCGCGGCCTCCACACCGGGCATGACCGGCGCCGACCTGGCCAACCTGGCCAACGAGGCGGCGCTCCAGGCGGCGCGGCGCGCCGATCAGATCGTCCACCAGCGCGACTTCACGAATGCGCTCGAGCAGATCCAGCTCGGCGTGGCCCGCTCCGTCGTCATCCCCGACGACGAGAGGCGCCGCACGGCCTACCACGAAGGCGGGCACGCCCTGCTCGGCATGCTCCAGAAGGGCGCCGACCCGGTGCGCAAGGTCTCGATCATCCCGCGCGGTCAGGCCCTCGGCATCACGCTGTCGACGCCCGACACCGACAAGTACGGCTACGACGAGGCCTATCTGCGCGGGCGCATCGTCGGCGCCCTCGGCGGCATGGCGGCCGAGGACGCGATCTTCGGGGTCGTCACCACCGGCGCCGAGTCCGACCTCAACCAGGCCACCGCCATCGCCCGCCAGATGGTCGGGCGCTGGGGCATGAGCGAGAAGGTCGGCCCGGTGACGGTGCTCCCCCACGACGCCGACCCGCACCAGCTCGGCATCTCCGACGCGACGCTCGCCACCGTCGACGACGAGGTCCGCCGCATCATCGAGGAGTGCCACGCCCAGGCCGTGACGATGCTGCGCGAGCACCGGGCCCAGCTCGACGCGATCGCCCGCCGTCTGCTCGAGAAGGAGACCCTCGACGAGGCGGAGGTCTACGAGGCCGCCGGCATCGAGCGTCCGACCAAGGACGTCCCCGGCCCTGAGTCGGCCGGGCCGAGCGATGACGACCTCGCCACGCTTCCTCCCCCGGCCGATCCGTCCGCGCCCGGTGGGCCCGACGAGACGCGCCACCAGCTGCCGCCGATCGGTTGACGCGCCGGCCCCTCGCCGCGGGGCCCGGGAGAGGACCCGGACGGCTCACCGCCGACGGTGCACCGGATCATGGCGCGGGGCCGGGCACTGCGGGCAACGGGCGCGATCCGTCATCGCTCCTGCTCGTCCGACTGCGGCTCCTGGCCGGACTGGCAGGAGCCTCCGCGGGGGCGCGCAGACGACGGCGCCCGGAGCAGGGCGGGCGCCCGGGGCGGTTCGGCTCAGCCCAGCTCGATGCCGAGCAGGCCGTCGACGGCGGCGGCCACCTGGCCCGGGGCCTCCTCGTCCTGGCCGTCCCCGGCCAGCACCGCCGAGCTCCACTCGTCGACGACGGCCAGGGCGGTGGGGGCGTCGAGGTCGGTGCGCAGCGCGCGGCGCAGGTCGGCGATGACGGGCACGGCGCTCGTACCGCGGTCGGCCCGGACGGCCGCCCGCCAGGCGTCGAGGCGGCGCTGGGCCCGGCCGAGCTGCCCGGCGGTCCACTCCCAGTCGGCGCGGTAGTGATGGTCCAGGAGGGCCAGCCGGATGGCCATCGGGTCGGCCCCGCCGGCGACCAGCCGGCTCACGAGCTCGAGGTTGCCGAGCGACTTGCTCATCTTCTCCCCGTCCAGGCCGACCATGCCGACATGGGCGTAGGCCCTGGCGAAGGGCTCGCCGCCGGTGGCGACGACGGCCTCGGCGGCGCACATCTCGTGGTGCGGGAAGGCCAGGTCGCGGCCGCCGCCCTGGACGGCGAAGGCGGCCCCGAGGCGGTTGAGCGCGGTGGCCGTGCACTCGATGTGCCAGCCGGGGCGCCCCCGCCCCAGGGGGGACTCCCAGGCGGGCTCGCCCGGGCGCTCCAGACGCCAGACCAGGCAGTCGAGGGCGTCCTCCTTGCCGGGGCGGTCGGGGTCGCCGCCGTGCTCGACGAACTCGGCGAGCATGGCCTCGCGGTCGAGGTGGCTCTCGGCGCCGAAACCGGGGGCCTGTGCGCTGCGGAAGTACCAGTCGGGGTGCTCGGGGTCGTCCACCTGGTAGACGAAACCGCGGGAGACCAGCTCGTTCACCAGGTCGGCGACCTCGCCGGTGACCGAGGTGGCGGGCACGTACCAGTCCGGGGGCAGGACGCGCAGGCCGGTCATGTCGGAGCGGAACAGGTCGATCTGGCCGTCGGCCAGTTCGCGCCAGTCCACCCCGGTGTCCATCGCCCGTTCGAGCAGGGGATCGTCGACGTCGGTGACGTTCTGCGCGTAGCGGACCTCGAGACCGGCGTCGCGCCAGGCGCGGTTCAGCAGGTCGAAGGACAGATAGGTGAACGCGTGCCCCAGATGGGTCGCGTCGTAGGGGGTGATGCCGCACACGTACAGGCCGGCCGCCCCCCGCTCCGGGCCGACCGCCGTCAGCGCCCTGTCATTGGTGGTGACCAGACTCACCCGCTCGGGGACCTGGTAGCTGCCCGGGGTGGCGGGGATCGTGGGGACCTCGACGGTTGGCCATGCTCGCATGCCCCAAAACTACCCGCGCCCACTAGGCTGGCGCCCGGAAGCACACATGGCGGGCGCGCTGGCCCGTGGGGCGGAGGACGTCGGGGTGAGGACGCACAGGGTTGGCGCCTCCGGGCTGGAGGTCAGCGGACTGGGTCTGGGCACCATGACCTGGGGCGGCGACACCGATCTGCACGGCGCCGAGCGGCTCGTCGCCCGCTTCGTCGAGGCCGGCGGCACGCTCATCGACACGGCCCCGGCGTACGGCGGCGGAGCGGCCGAGAAGATGATCGGCCGCATCACCCGGACCCACGTGCGCCGGGACGAGCTCGTCATCGCCACGAAGGCGGGCTTCGGCCTGCGCAACGGCCGCCGGACGGTCGACACCTCCCGCAAGGCGATGCTCGACGACCTGACCGGTTCCCTGCGTCGGCTCCACACCGACCACGTCGACCTGTGGCAGGTGCACGCCTGGGGGCGCGCCCCGTACGAGGAGACGCTGGCCGCCCTCGACACGGCCGTCAGCTCCGGCATGGCGCGCTACGTCGGCGTCTGCAACTACATCGGCTGGCAGATCGGCACCGCGGCCGCCTGGCAGCGGGCCGTCCCAGGGCGCTCCGGTCTGGTGAGCGGCCAGGTCGAGTACTCCCTCCTGGCCCGGCGGGCCGAGGTGGAGGTGGTCCCGGCGCTCGCCGCGCACAGCATGGGGCTCTTCGCCTGGTCCCCCATCGGGCGGGGCGTGCTCACCGGCAAGTACCGACGGGGCGTGCCGCGCGACTCGCGGGGCGCCAGGGAGCACTTCAGCTGGTTCGTCGAGCCCTATCTCGAGTCGCGCAGCCGCGCCGTCGTCGACGCTGTGACGCGCGCCGCGGACGGGCTGGGGCTCGCCCCGGCGCAGGTCGCGATGCTGTGGGTGCGCGACGCCCCCGGCGTCACGGCGCCCCTGCTCGGCGCACGCACTGTCCAGCAGCTCGAGCCCTACCTCGACCTCGATGACACGACGCTGCCCGAACCGATCGTCTCCGCGCTCGACGACGTGACGGGCGGCCCGAACCAGGCGCGGAGCGACCGCAGGACGACCGCCGGGACGACGGACTGAATCCGTGCCGACCCGGGCCGGGGAGCGCCGCCCGCGCGGGACCCCTCACCGCTCAGGAACGGCCCTCACACGAACACGGTGAGGCGGGCGCGGATGATCCTGCGGCGCAGCCAGGCCTCGCGCGAACCGTCCCGGTAGCGGCGAAGCCTCCACAGCTCCCAGCCCTCGTGCTGCGCCCGTTCGGTGAGGATGCGGCGCGTCTGGGTGCGGGTGAACCAACGGGCGAACCCGATCCGCTGCACCTCGTACTCGACGCCACCGGGTGTCTGGCGGGCGAGCCCCGTCGAGGTGATGCGGTCCATCGTGTCGTCCACGCTGCCTCCTGCCCCGCTCGCCGGTGCCCCGTTCACGATCGTGTCACCGATGGTATGCGCCCGCCGGTGGCGGGCGGGGACGGCCGGTCGTGACGGCGGCACCCCGTCGACGGCACCCGTGGAGCACACGATTCGCGTCGAGGCCGCGGGCTCTGCTAAGATCATGTTCGATGCGGGCAGCCGCAGCGAGTCCGGGTGGCGGAATTGGTAGACGCGCTAGCTTGAGGTGCTAGTGGCCGCTTTCAGGCCATGGAGGTTCAAGTCCTCTCTCGGACACAGCACGGAACCCCTTGTCAGCTCCGGTTGGCAAGGGGTTTTGTCGTTTCTGGGGATGTGCCAAACAGTGCCATTTCGTGCCATTTCGTGCCAGTTTCGATGCACGTTCGATGCACGCGATCGGCGTACAGTGCTGCCATGACACGCCGGTTCGGCACTCTCCGCCGACTCCCCTCCGGCAGATGGCAGGCCTCGTACACGGGCCCCGACCGCCGCCGGCACAGCGCCCCGTCGACCTTCGACGACCGGGCCGACGCCGAGCTGTGGCTCGCGAGGGTGCGCCGCCGCATCGAGCTCGACGGCTGGCAGCCCCCCGAGGACAGGCGCCAGCAGGCCGCCGTGCCGACCGTCGGCGAGTACGTGCGCACCGTCATCGACCGCCGCGCCACCAGGTCGAGGCGCCCCCTGCGGCCGTCCACCGTCGACCTCTACCGCCGGCTCGCCCGCCTCACCATGGGCGCCCTCGAGCACGTCCGCCTCGACAGCCTCACCCCGGCCATGGTCGCCGACTGGTACGCCAACCTCGACCCCGACGCCCCGACCCAGCGCGGCAACGCCTACGAGCTGCTCCGCTCCGCCCTCGGCGACGCCGTCGAGGACGGCCTCATCGCCGCCAACCCCGCCCACCTGCGAGGCGCAGGAAAGCCGGCACGCGCCCGCCAGGTCGAGGCCCTCACCGTCGACGAGATGGTCGCCTACCTCGCCGCCGCGGACCCCAGGTACCGCCCCATGCTCGCCCTCGCCGGCTGGTGCGGCCTCCGCTCCGGCGAAGTCCGCGCACTCCGCCGCCGCGACCTCGACCTCGAGCGAGGCGAGGTGCACATCCGACAGAACGTCACCAAGACCTACCGAGACGGCCGCCGCCAGTGGATCATCGGCCCACCCAAGACCGCCGCCGGCCGCCGCACCGTCGCCATCCCACCCGCCGTCATCCCCATGCTCAAGCAGTGGGCAAGAGGCCGCCTCGGCGCGCCCGACGACCTCCTCTTCCCCGCCGCCGGCGGCGAGCCCATGGACGACTCCGCCCTCAGGGCCGCGCACAAGCGCGCCGCAGCCGCCATCGGCCGCGGAAGCCTCACCGTCCACGACCTGCGCCGCACCGCCGCCACCCTCGCCGCCGAGGGCGGCGCCACCACGGCCGAGCTCATGCGCCTCCTCGGCCACACCACCGTCGGCGTCGCCATGCTCTACCAGGTGCCCGAACACGCCCGCGACAGGGCGCGCGCCGAGGCGCTCAGCCGCCGCATCGAGCAGGCGGGCGGCTGAGCACACAGAAGGAGGGGCCACCGCCCGGCAGCCCCTCCCCCGTGCATCACACCAGTCAGCTCAGGCCGACGATGACGGTGCAGGACGCCGACCCCATCTTCCCGGTCGCGCTGTTGGACTCCTTCTGCACACCGTCGACCGAGATGGTGCAGCCCATCTCCTGCGAGTCGTCGCCGTAGATGGCGTCGCCGGTGACCGACAGCGTGTACGTGTCGGCGTTCTCCGCCTGGACCTCCTTCGTCCAGGAGCCGGTGAACTGCTCGGTGCTCGTGGACCCGGCGGTGCCCCAGATCACGGTCCCGGCGCCGGAGGCGGAGGCGGTCATCGTGACGGTCTTGCCGCCGCTGTTGCCGCCCGTGTCCGACGCCTGGCCGGCTGCGGTCGTCGCCGCCGATGACCCGGCCGAGGCCTCCGCCGTCGAACCGCCCGACGAGCTCGAGCCGCCGGCGCCGCACCTGACGGCCATGATGATGACGAGCACCGCGACGACGATGCCGATGACATTGCGGGCCGTGTGCTTCTTCTTCGGCGGCTGCGGAGGCTGCTGCTGCGGGTAGTACCCCTGAGGGGGCATGGGAGGCTGGTTCTGACTCATCGTCCGTCTCTTCTCTCTAGGAGGGCCAGCATCATCGCCGGCTGTCAGCATCCTAGAGCAGATCAGGGACAAATGGGGGCGATCCCGCTACCACAGCCCCACCGCCGCCCTCTCCACGTCGCTCAGCCCGCCGACCCGCACCATGAGTGTCTGCACGTCCACCCACAGCTCCTCGGCCACCTCGTCCGGCCGGCGCGACCACGCCAGCGCACCGGCGAGCGCATCCAGAGGGATGAGCCGGCGCGCCGCCTCGGCCTCCACCGCCGCCTCCTCGCGCGCCGCCAGCCACGGATCCCTCGGCACAGGCCCACGCTCCACGTGCACCAGCTCGTGCGCCAGCGTGCACCGGCGCTGCACGGCCGACAGCCGGCAGTCCACAGTCACCACCCTGCGCGCCCAGTCGACACGGCCGAACTGCGCGGGTGGCAGCACGGCCTCCTCCAGCACCCACGGCGCCTCGACGTCGAGGCGCACCGATCCGCCCATGCCAGCACCCTAGGGGCCGACACCGACAATCCCCTAGGGGCCGCTCTTCTTGCCGGGCCTGCTGGTGAGAAGAGGGATGAGGTATGCGACGAAGGCGGTCGCAAGAGTCCCGAGCGCACCTGTGTTCTTGCCGCCATTGAACAAGAAGACGCACGCAATGAGCGCGGAGAGCGCGACCGCCAGCGGCGTCACGGACCCCATGATGGCGCTGAACTTCTCCGCCTGGCTCGAGCGCCGCCGCACGTCAATCTCCGACTGCTGGTCCCGCTCGGCCATCGCCATCAGGCGGCCCGGGAGATCGGGGGAAAGGTCCGCATACAGCCCAAGCATCTTCGGCGGCGGGATGGGCCCTGAGGATGCCTCGATGTACCCGTTCAGCCCTGGGAGCGCGGGCTGGCGTCCATGATCCGGCCGCTCACCCTCACCATCCGGTCCCCAACCGTCCGCCACGAGTCCCTGATCGTGTCGCCGCGCCGGGTCTGCTCCACCATCGACCGCATCCGGCTGAGGTCGCCCGTCGTCGCGACATATGCCCCGGCCAGGAACGCCCTGCCCGGGGCCATCGGCTTCCTGCTCATGGTCCGACCCTACCTTCCCCACGTCATCCCCGTCAGCACCGCCACCCACTGCATGACCGCCGCTCTCGTCACTCGCCATCCCAGCCCCCCGGATCCTGACTCACGTCCTCCTCACCCGGGGCCTCCGGCACACCCTTCGGCTCCGGCGACGTCCGGGCCGCCGTCCTGCGCGCCCAGTCGGGGACGGCATGCAGGTCGGCGCCTGCGCCGCTCCTGCCGCTCGTCATGGCGCGGATGATGACCGCGAGCGCATCGCGCTCCGGCGGGGTTAGTAGATGAGATTCGAGCGGTGGCCACCAGGTGCCATGCCCACTGGCGCCGGTCGCTGCCTCGAGGACTGTTGCGACGTCGACGCGCAGTGCCGAGGCGACGGCCTCGACGGTCGCCTGCGACGTCTTCCCTTGGTGCACGAGTCTCGAGACCGTCGACGCGGGCAGGCCTCCCGCCGCCTCGCCGATGCCGGTGAGGCTGGCGCGGACCCCAACTCTGCTCGCCCATGTCACCCATGGCTCGGGTAGTTCGCTCACAAGACCATCCTTCGCCGCGACCGGCCGCCATGTCTATGGGCAGTGTAGACGCGCCGTCTACAAATTACAGACTTGTCACGCGCGTATGCGCTCGTCGCCGCCGTGAGCGGCTGTTGCACGGGTAGACGCTCTCGTCTACGCTGTTGCGTTGTAGCGCGCAACACGCTACTGTCTACAGACAGGAGAACCGCCATGAAAGGAGGTCCCGACTTGAGGCTCATCAGCTCAACCGCCCTCGCCGTCTACATGAACTACCGCGGTATGTCGGTACGCACGCTCGCGTCTAAGAGTGGCGTCTGCAGGTCGACCATCGGGCATCTGCGCTCCGGCAAGAGGAACACATGCGAGCCGAGGGCGGCGAAGCGAATCTCCAAGGCGCTCGACGTGCCGACCGAGGCTCTCTTCGTTGACCTCAATGCGGAGCGCGTAGTCCGCAACAGCGCAACGAAACGACGCGGCCGCTCATACGCGCCCGCCGCCGCATGACCCCGCCCAGCAACAAGGAAGGGAGGACAGCATGAGTCTCTCGGCTCTGTTCGCGCTCATCTCGGTGGCCGGTGCGGCGGTGTCCGGCATGTTCATGTGGGAAGCGATCGATTCCTTTCTGGCGTATCGAAGGGAACGACGAGGACCCTCCCATCGGCCAGACGAAGCCGCAGGATCGGGTCGCCAGTGCGGGCACCTCCCGGCGCCGTCACGACCCGAACAGTCCCATGAGGGGGAATCGTGAACGGGCCGGCGGGGCGGACCACCATCCAGGCGCCCGCGTTGTCGATGCGCTCCACTTCGACGGGTTCGCCGGTTGTGTTCACCAGCACCCCGTCTGTCTCGCCGCGGCTCCGGTGCACCACCGGCGGCTGCCGCGTCGAGGCCGCCAGGGCCTTCAGGGCCTCGGCCTGCTCGCGCATGACCCTGGTCTGCTCCTTCACCTCGGCCAGCTGCTCCGCGGCCTCACGGCTCGCCTTCTCCGCCTCCGCCCGCGCCTGCCTGGACAGGTTCTTCATCGCCCAGGAGACCACGGCGAACGCGAGCGAGAGAGCCGCTGCCGCCGCCGACACCCATTCAGCACTCATGTGCCCATTCAACAGCAAGGAAGCCCCCGCCGAAGCCGCGGCGGGGGCTGAGCACCCAACAGAAAGGACAGGCTCGTGAGCGAGCTCCGACAGGTTCCCTTCCATGGGACACACATCATCGTAACCGACGACCAGCTGGTCGCGCTGAGGCCCGTCTGCGAGGCCATGGGCCTCGACTTCAACGGCCAGCAGCAGCGCCTCAACCGCATGGGCTGGGCAACTGTGTGTATGACACACACGGTTGGTGCGGACGGGAAGAGCCGCGAGATGCTCGCCGTCGACCGCCGCACCTTCACCATGTGGCTGGCAACCATCGAGACCGGCCGCCTCAAGAACGAGCGGGCGCGCCGCATGGTCGAGCTCTTCCAGCGCGAGGCCGCCGACGCGCTCGACCGCTACTTCAACGAGGGCGGCGCCATCAACCCGCGCGCCAACGAGCACCAGGCCCGCGCGTTGCTGCGCCAGGCCCAGATGCAGATGGAGCTGTGCCAGGCCGCGCGCGGGATCATCCACCCCGACCATCTGGAGGCCAGGGCGCGCATCATCCTTGCCCGCGCCATGGGTGAGGCGCCGCAGCTCAACGCGGGCGCGCGGCCTCTCTACGTGCAGGACTACCTGCGCGAGAAGAACCTGTCCACCGACCGGCTCCGCCGCGTCGCGGGCGCCTTCGGGAAGAAGGTCAAGGCCTCCTACATCGCCCGGTACGGCCGCGCACCCGAGCAGTACCCGCTCAACCTGTCCAACGGGCAGGTGAAGAGCGTCAACGCCTACACCGAGGCGGACCGCGACCTCATGGACGACGTGTGGGCCTCCTGCTTCGACCCGCAGGGGGTGCTCTCGTGAGCAAGTGGATACAGGTCGGGGATCCGAACCCGGCCGCTGGCGTCGACAGGGTGCTCCTGTCCGACGGCACGGTGTGGGAGAAGGTCTCCGATGACGCCCTGCTTGGCGGCCGGGTCGTCGATTCGGCCCTCATCTTCGATGGCTGCACGGGCGATTCTGCCTGTGCCGCCGGTCGGTCGGCATGCGGTTCGCCCTGTCACTGCGGGGAGGCGGCGGCATGAGCGCCAGGACCCCCCGCTCGGAGATCGAGCAGCGCTGGTACGGCCCTGCCGAGGCGGCCGCCTTCCTGGGCGTGTCGGTCCGGACGGTCTACAGGCTCCGCGGCGAGATGCCCCCGCGCCGCCGGGTCGGGGGCCGGCTGAAGTGGGACGCCCGCCAGCTGGACGCCTACGCCGCCGGCCGCAGGTGGAGGAGGCCGGCATGAGCACCGCTACCCTGAGGGGTGATGAACGTGACCGAAGCAGAGGCCCGCAGGCTGCTCGCCGCCGTACGCGAGGCGAGCGGTGCGATGGATTCCGCCCGCACAAGGCGGGACGAGGCGATCCGTGCGGCCATGATGGCCGGGGTGCCTCGCCAGCAAATCGCGGACGCGGCTGGCCTGGAGCGCACGATGCTGTACCGGATCATCGGCACCAAGAAGTAGCCCTTGTTGCATTAACGCCGCAACAGGCCTACAGTCCCATGTGTGGCGTAAACGCCACACTAACCACCATTGAGAACCCGACTGCTGCGGTTCGATTGGCGTTGAGCGCAGCAGCCGGGGTTGACGTCCCCGAAGGAGACACCATGAGTGTACCCACCGCCACCCCTGCGCGCCCCGTCCCGACCCGGAACAGCCGGGAGCAGTGCCCGGCGTGCAGGTCCTTCCTGCCCGCCGCGAAGAGCGCATGCCCGCGCTGCGGCCAGCCCATCGACCAGGGCGTCACCACGCCAAGGCTCCGGATGAGCCCGCCGCCCGAGCGGGTGCGGCTGGCCGGCTACGAGGCCGAGATCGCCTGGCGCATCGCGCGGGACATCAAGTCCAGGTGGCCGTCCTGCTCGATCGCCGGGGTGTGGCCCTGCGACATCGCCCTGATCATCAACAAGACCCTCGACCACCTCGTGGACCTGGAGCAGAGGGGGGCGTCCGCATGATGCGCTGGCCCCGCCCCGAGTCCACGAACATCGCCTACGGCGGCCTCGCCGGCGCGCTCCTCGGCTCGACCCTGTGCGCCGCCGTCGCACCGGCGGTCGGATACCCCGACATCTACACGGCCGCATGGATCGCCATGGCCGCCCTGTCGACCCTGTCCCTGTGCTGCGCGCACCACCGCCGCTGGCTGACCCGCGGCTGGCCAGTCGCCCTCGCCATCGCAGCCCTCGCCGTCTGCGCGGCCGGCGCGCCCGCCGCCCTCGTGTGCGGATCCCCGTGCTGCGCGGCCGTCACCGTCTGCTGCTCCGTCATCCGCCGCGACACCGCCACCAGGAGGTGGCAGTGATGCCCGCCGCCCGATCCGCCGCCGGCGGGAAGGTTGTCGGCCGCTGCGGGATCTGCGGGCGGCTCGGCAGGGCCGGCCCGGCCCGCGCCGACGTCGACCCGGCCATCGTCCTCGCGCAGCGCCTCGGCTGGCACGCATACCGCACCAGGACCGGCCGCACCTCCGTCTACTGCCCCGACTGCGACCCGGCCCAGGCCGCACCGGAACTCCACCTCACACCACACCCACTCGACTGACCCAATGGAGCACACCATGACCACTCTCATCATCGTCGTCCCGCTCGTCCTCCTCGCCGTGATCTTCGCCCTGGCGCTCGCCCGCGCCGCCGGCAAGCCGGCCCCGAGCATCGACTACGACGCCCCCGACTACCGCGCACGCCGCGGCTACGAGGAGGCCTGACATGGCAGGCGAGACCCCCATCACGGTCATCGGCAACCTCACCGCCGACGCGGCGCGCCCAGCACGCCCAGCAGCCCGAGCACGCCAGCCCGGGCCAGGTGTCCGACCTGTGGGCCGGCGCCGGCCAGACCGCCGAAGCACCGTTCTGAGGAGGCCGGGATGGACGAGAAATTGACCGCGCCGGCCGGCTGGAACCCGCCGCGTGGCGCAGCCCGCCTCTGGCGCTCGTACCGCGCCGAGACCGGCGAGGACCGGTGGGTCGCCAGGTGCATCTCCTGCGGCTGGCACGCCGAGGCCGGGACGAAGAGGGCCGCAGACGAGCAGCGGCGCGCCCACCTGTGCCCCGTCGGCACGATGGCCGCCCTCCCCACCTGCCCTGTCTGCGGCTCCACCGGCAAGCGCTGCCGCTGGGAGATGCATTCGGGCAGGACCACCTGGCACGGCCGGAGGATCGCCCTCCAGGAAAGGGGCATCGCGGCGCGCCAGGAGCGACGCCGCGATGCCGACCGCGCCGCCGCCGAGGCCGGCCCGGCCGCCCGCGTCCTCGGCATCAGCGTCGACGTCGACGAGCCGGCCGTCATCGCCCTCACGGTCGCCGTCGGCGGCATGCGCACCTACGGCAGTCCGGTCGTCGCCGCCGGGCTGCCCCTCCCCGGGACACTGCGCAGCCAACACGACTGGGTCAACGCCGCCGTCCGGCGCCTCACCTGGCCGGCCGTCGGGGCGACGAGCTCCGGCGACGTCGACGCCGTCGGGGTCGCCGAGGCCGACCCGCACGCCCCCCACCCGCTCGCCGACGCCCTCCAGTGGGCCCTCCTCGACCAGCTCGACCACGAGGGCATCCCCGTCGCCGTCGTCGACACGCCCAAGTGGGACCAGGCCGCCCCGCCCATGTCCCGCGCGGCCCGCGCCGCCGCCGAGGCCGCCACCGCGGTCACGGGCACGACGCCGGCCGACCTGCGCTGGCTCCGCGAACCACAGAAGAAGGAGAAGGAATGACCGAGACGAAGAACACCCCCGCCCGGAACACCCCGGCCCGCGCGCCCAAGGCGCCCGCCCCGGCCGCCGCCGACAGGGCCGAGGCGACCGTGAAGGACCTCGTCCGCGACAACTGGCAGGCGATCCAGGCTGCACTCCCGGAGACGATGGACGGCCGCCGGTTCGCCGGGCTCGTCTTCAACTCGGTGCGCCGCACCCCGCGGCTGGCCGAGGCCACCGCCTCGTCCCTCGCAGGGGCCCTCCTGAACGCGGCCGCCCTCGGCCTCGAGGTGGACACGCCCCTCGGCGAGGCCTACCTGCTGCCCTACCGGCGCCGCACCCGCGACGGCGGCGAGTACGTCGAGGCGCAGCTCGTCGTCGGCTACCAGGGGCTGCTGCGGCTGTGCCGCCAGCACCCGGACTTCAAGGCCGTGTCAAGCGGGTGGGTCGGCGCGAACGACCGCTTCGAGTACAGGTACGGCACCGACCCGCACCTCGAGCACACCCCGGCCCTCGGCGACCGCGGCGGCATGGTCGCCGTCTGGGCCGCCTACGCCCTGCGCGACGGGACCGGCGACTTCGTCGTCCTCTCCCCCGCCGAGGTGACGGCCCTGCGCGGCAAGGACCGGAGCGACGTCGCCGACCCGCAGCACTGGATGGCCCGCAAGACCGCCCTCAAGCAGGTCCTCAAGACCGCCCCCAAGTCCACCCGCATGACCGTCGCCATGCAGGTCGACGAGCAGGCCGCCCGGCCGGGGGCGCCCACCGTCACCGCTGTCGACCCCGACACCGGCGAGATCACCGACTACTGACCTCCAGGAGGACCACCATGGAATCCGCAACACGCCCCGGCGGCCTGAACGGGGCCTGCACCCACCCGCGGGCCGCCCACAGGCACGGCACCCGCGCCAACCGGTACGCGATGAAGCGCCGCGAGTACGCCCGCACGCACGGCGCCCCGCCGCCCCTCGTCGACGCCGCCCCGGCACGCGCCCACTGCCTCGACCTCATGGCCGCCGGCATGGGATGCACGACCGTCGCCCGGGCCGCCGGGATCTCCAAGGGCATCATCCAGCGCCTCATCTGGGGCGGACCCGACCGCGGCCCGTCCAAACGCATCACCCGCGCCCACTCGGACGCGATCCTCGCCACCGGCCTGCG